>ERZ1643249.829-NODE-829-length-32956-cov-92.218717_pt1 | contig 32956 bp, 56 predicted proteins | sample MGYA00579263_ERZ1643249 | MGnify/ENA primary metagenome ERZ1643249 (study PRJEB29033, sample SAMEA4952264) | chicken gut metagenome | biome: Broiler Chicken; feature: Gastrointestinal Tract; material: Caecum | place: Ireland | collected 2018 | study: Broiler...
TGGTGGCGGCGTGTGCCCAGTTGCCGGTGGTAGCGGCGTGTGCCCCGTTGCCGGTGGTAGCGGCGTGTGCCCTGTAGCCGGTGGTTTTGCTTTTAGCCTCCTCAATGCCGATATTTACCGCGGCCTTAACCAGCCCTGCAATCCCAATTTCGCCCCGAACGGTGATTTTCTTGCCGACACGCTTGCTGTCGTCGCCGTGCTCATCCGCAACGTCGTCCAAATCCACGTCACAGTATCGGCTTTCTCCTGGCTTATAGTAACTCAGGCAGTCAAGCGGATGCTCGCAGGCGTGGAACCCTGCGTTGCACAGCTCGGCTTTATCCTCCGTGCAGGTTTTCCCGATCTCATACTGGAAATTACGGCATTTCAGATTTTTGTCAAACCCCTTGTACATTTTCATTTTCGTTACCCTCCTTAATCTTTGCCAGCCAGTTGTCCGCCGCCCAAATCCCTGCGTTCTCGGTAAACCCGTTCTTCCGCAGGTCAGCAACAGCATCCAGCTGACGCTTGTAATTGTGTTTCCGGCTGATGTTGCCGGTGGTGCGGTTGTAGAATACAATTTGATAAGTCATTCGTACCGGGTCTCCATCTCCCGCCAGCGGTGCAGATCAAAGTCAACCAGATTTCATATGTTTTCCCATTTTTTTTACTAAAAAACGCCTCGCAAAAAAGGTGCCGGCCTTTAATGCAAAGCGTTTGTTGGTAGACTATTTGGTTTTCCTTGTTGTCAGGCTCCGGCAAGCCTACCAACAATGTAATTATATCATTTATCCCCGGCCTTGTCAATCAATTTAATTGCCTCTTTAAGCCGGTCAAGGTCGTATGTGTCGCCGAGGATGTCCTCGATCTCTTGCAGGCGCGAAACAATCTTTTCGAGCCCGGACGGATTTTGAAGTTCCAGCTTAGGGATGGGGTGTACCTGCCCCGCAATCACTTCAATGTCAGTCAGTCTTTCCATAGTTTCCTCCCTGTCTGGTAAGGACGTTCGTGTCCTTACCTGTCAATTCAGCTTCCGCTTCCCGTCAGAAACGGCCCAAATTTTGATTTTCACTTTAGGCATATCCCTGTACGCCTCGCTCTGCAATCGCTTAAAATTGCCGCGTTTCTCGCTGCGTGGCGGTGCGTCACACGTTTGCGGCTGCTGTCAGGCGGTTTCTGTCCTCTCTCTGCTCCATCTTGCGGCGTTCCATGCGCCTGTCGGCACCTGTCACGGAAACGATGGTGCAAACCTCTGCCACCCTGGAAAATACGCGGCTCCGGGACAGATCCGCCGGGTGCAGGAACTCTTGCGGGGACAAGTTGCTTGTCAGGATCATGGGCTTGCCCGCCGCGCTGCGTTCCTCGATGACTTGAAAAACGATTTCCTGCATGAATGATGTGTCGCGTTCTGCTGCCAGGTCATCCAGCACAAGCAAGTCGGTGCGCAAAAGGCGTTTGTGCACGCTGCCTTTGTCAAACGTCGCCTGCAGATCGTTGGCAATCTCGGCAAAGTTGGTGACAATGGCGCTATACCCGGCATCTATGACGGCATTTGCAATGCAGCAGGCGTAAAAGGTTTTTCCGGTGCCGACAGCACCCAGGAATAAAAGCCCCTTGCCCCGCTTACGCTGCTCGGCAAAGTCGTTAGCATACCCACGGGCGGCGCCGGACACTGCAGCACTGCGCCTGTCGTCGGCAGCAAACGTGTACCCGGCTTTTTTCAGGTCGTCACCAAAGCACTCGCACCGGCGGCGGGATAGCTCGTATTCCGTGCGCTGGCGTTCCAGTGCTTCCTTGCGGGCCTTGTCTTGCTCCCTCGTGCACCGGCAGGCACACGGCACAACCATCTTTGTCCCGGCAAGGTCAATAACGTGCTGCTTCGGCTCTCCGCACGTGCCGCACATAAGCAGGCCGCTTTTCGCGTCCATGTAATCGCCCGGTGCCTGCGGATTTCCAAGGCGGTTCGTCCAGTCGTTCATGATTCACCCCACGTCAAAAGAATTTGTCCAGGTCATAGTCGTCATCGGTCAACACCGGCCTCTGCACAGGCGCTGTCTGCTTGTCCCTGGCCTCCCATGTTCTCACGGCAGCCCGCCAGTCTTTGATCGGCTTGCCGCGCCCCTGCGTCCAGCCATTGGCAGTGTAGAAGTCAACAAACCGTTGCGGGTCTATGCCGTTGTTTCGTTCCTGACAATAGGCACGGACTTCTTCGACAGTTGGGGGCGTGAAGCGCTTGCGCTTCTCTCTCTCAGTATTTGATTCTTTAGTCTTAGATTGATTAATATTTAATTGGGGTTTGTAATCCAAACTTGGATTTACCACGTTGCGTTTTTCCAAGTGTGGGTAATCGTAAATAGTCCAATCAACGCTTGAAACTCTACCCAAGTTATCACGGGTTCTGGTTCTTACAAGATAACCGAATTCTTCAAGCTCCTTCAATCCGCTTCTGATAGACGCTTGGCCGTCTTTTTTGAATATGGAGCACAGCCCATTTTCGGAAAACTGCCAGTTGTCAGGAAGTGAAAGCATAGTCACCAAAAGGCCGCGCGCTTTAAGAGATAAGTTATCATCTCGCAATGCGTAATTGTCTACAACGGTAAACTTGCCTCTATTCGGGTTTCTCAATATCGCCATTTAATCCCTCCGTTTCTGATTCTGTTCCCAATCATGAATAACAATAACTCCGCTCTCGAATGGTATGATGAACCCTTTCTGAATCAGTATTTTAATATCATCGTTGTTACAACCGACTGCCCTTGAAATGCGTTTTGGGTTTGAAATGAATCCATCATCGTCACCGTGCATTCCGAGGTGGAAGTACAAAGCCTGCGCAGAAAGCGGCATATCCAAAAACATATCGCTGTCGATCACAGACTTTGAAAACATTCTGCGTTCTGCCATTTACTCACCCCGCTTCAAGCGCTCCACTTCTTCAGCGGGAATGCGCCACTCGCCCATAATCTTTACGGCCTTAATCTTTCCGGTTCTCACCCACTCGCGTACAGCCCGCTCAGTGAAATTGAGAATCTTTGCGACTTCTTTTATCCGGTACATTATAGCACCCCCTTTCTTTACATATTATACCATTTATGTGCGTTTGTGTCAATATCAAGTCAACAGAAAAGCCCGGTTTCCCGGGCTGAGTGATATATTATTTAGTTTTAAACACCTTGTATTGCTCACCTGTAGCAGAAACGGCTTTCGTTCCGCGTGATAGGCAATTACTTATATATCCTTTGTTTCTTTCAAGAAATGTGCTGCAAGAACTCATAGAATCAAACTTTTGCTTTTTCCCATCCGAACTAATCAAAAAAACCGGCTTTTGGGTTGATTTATAAAGACCGGTTCTGAATCCGTCTTTAATATTGTCTGCAAGAGTCAGCCATTCCAAATTTTCTATTCTGTTGTTTAACCTGTTTCCGTCTTTATGGTTCACAGTCATTTTTGTGTTAATAAGGTTTTCGTGGAATGTCGTGCAAACCAATCTTGCAACAAGAAAGTCTTTAGGCTTTTTGTCTTTCCACAAAGTGACTCTGTAACCTGTTTTCAGAAAATCCGAGCATCCTTTCGGTTTTATAATTCTTTGCTTCCAGATTCTCTTTCCGTGCCTTACGCTGTATGTCGTTTTGCCTTCAGCAGACCGGATTCTGCCGTAAGAGCTTGCTTCATATAAGCCCTCATATTCTGGTATCGGCTTCCAGATTTCCATAAAAAATCACCTCTATGGATATTATACCATAAAGGTGATAAAAAGTCACTCCCTTTTTATTAAATTACCAAGGCAAATCATCCGCGTCATCGACCGGCGCGAAATCGTCGTTGCTGCCCTGCGCAAAGTTCAGCGCATTCTCGTTGGCCGGCGGGAAAGACTTCGTGTCCTGCTTCTTCTCGCCGCAGAAACTGACCTGGTTTGCCACGATCTCAATGGCGGTGCGGTTGTTGCCGTTCTTGTCCTGGTAGTTCCGGCTTTGCAGCCGTCCAGTCACGGCGATCATGCTGCCCTTGCTAAAGTAGCGGCTCACAAAGTCAGCTGCCTTGTCCCATGCAACCACGTCCAGCCAGTCGGTCTGGTTCTGGCCGTTGGCGTCCTTGCGGCCACGGTCGCAAGCGATACGAAAAGAGCAAACGCTTTTCCCCGCCTGCGTCTGTCGCATCTGCGGGTCCGCCGCCAAGCGGCCCATAATGGCTACTACGTTCAAACTCATAAGTAGTTCCTCCCAAACTCTCGTATAAAATCGCACTCCGTCCAGTCGTAATGCTCCATTGCTGCCAGTTGCCCGGCCTGTTTCAGCGCAAGGTCCACTTCGTGGTTCTGGTGCACAGCTCCGGGGCCAAAGATGTGGTGCTCACTGTGGCACAGCGTTACCCAAAGCCCCAGGCGCTTGCTTTTGCCCCGGTTCGCACCGCCGAAAATCTCGTGCCTGTCCAGCTTTTCCCGGCACCCATAGCAGATATAGCAGCAGTCTGTGTCCTCCTGCACAATGCTGGGGGCATAGCCGTTGCGGTCAAGTTCTGCGCCATATTCGTTGGTCATGCTTTGCCTCCCCACTGTTCAGCCATGGCCCTGCCGATACCCGGCGCCGTCTTGCTTCTTGCTTTTGCGCTTCTTGCGCCGCCGGTTTGCCAGGTGTCCGGTCTTTTTTTCTTCCGGTGGTCGGAGCAATTCACCAATTTGTACTCCGGCACCACAATGTCGGTTGCAAACAAAGGCGTCAACCTGATAAGCCACAAGCAAGTGGTTTTCATGTATTCGTCGCCAAACATGAATGGCTGGATGATCTGGGTGTAAGACGGCAGCCCGAACATTTTCAACGGGATGGGGTTTTCGATGCAGATTCTTTTCGCGTTGCAAGTGTAGAACTCCATGAAAAAGGCTTTTGCTTTCAACCCCTCCTGATATCGCTCTGCATTGCGCACGCCCTTGATCGTGATCCTGTTCCCGCCGGCTTTCGTCAGGAACGTGCAGGGTGGGTGCGCAATCAACAGGTCCCAGGTATCGTCAATCCGGTGTGTTCTCCCGTCCATAGTGGTAAACGCGCAATACCCATTGATCAGCGGCAGCACGTCGCCCAGAATGTGCCATTCAGGATGCCCGCCGGACGGTTCCTGGATGTCGGCACTGTACGCTTCATGTCCACGCGCCCGGAATGCCTTGCACACCGTCTGCGATTCTTCACAGGCTACCAATACTTTCATGTATGCGCCTCCGATCTCGGTACAAACTGCCGCTTCTCCCAGTCATCCAGCAGCAGCGCCTTGTCCTTCTCGCTGACAGTCACAATGCCAACGGCCTCGCAGTCCTCCATCAGGCTGTCGATCAGTCGGGACATCTGCTTTGTGTTGTATCGGCTGCTGCCGTAGTAGGCGCGGATAACAAGCAGCGGGCCGTCATCGTCTACCTGTTCGGTCAGCCAGCCGGTGCCCAGCTGCGCCCACGCAGTACGAAAGGTTTTCGATTCGTCCGGTGGCAGGTGGAAATCCTTGTAAACTCCCACTTTGCGGATTTGGTCGCGGTAGACTTCCTCTTTCGTGCTGCGGATAGCGTCGGCCAGCTGCTCGCACATCGCCCAGCACAGGTCGTTGGCGTTCTTGCTGCGGCGCTTACGGAACCGCTTGATCTCGGCCGTATAGGTTACGCCGTCCTTGTATTCGCGCACAAGCCATTGCCGCAGGTAGGGGATATTCACGGGCTTAATACTCAGCCGGCCGGTCAGTGCGTCAAACTTGGCGTCCGTGAAGTCAAGCAGGATGCTCATGTCCATGCCTCCGCAATCTTCTGCCCGCGCCGCCAATCATCTGTGGTGAAGTCCTTGCTTGCCTTGCCGATTGCCTCAGCGATCTGCTGCCAGCAGGCTTTCTCGTCGCCGTTGTGCAGCTGGCACCATAGCTTTACAGCCCTTTGGCATTCTGCCCGCGCAGCCAGCTTCTCGGCGGCGGGGTTGGCCTTTTCCTGCGCCTGCTGTTCTGCCTGCTTGCCAGCCCTGTTCGCGCGTTCTGTGGCGTTTTCGTCGGTGTCTGCGTCCTTGGTATCGTCGATGCAGAACAGGCCATTCAGGGCGTATTTCCGGGCGTAGCTGGACGCTGTGCCGGTAATCTGTGACCCGTCCATGCCCTTCTTGCTCTCGTCCTCTCGGGCAAACGCCTGCGTCGTCAGTGTCTCGCCCTGGTCATTCGCCAGCGTTGCCACTGCCTTGATGTAGTAGCGGTCACCGACCTGCACCACATCGTCCGAGACCGTCAGCGTGCAGCCATTCTCACGGCATACCGGCTTGGCGGCTTCCAAAATATCCTCCGCGCTGCGGTAGTTGTAATTGCCGAACGTGTTTCTCCGGCTCTTTGGGGCTTTCAGCTTTGTTTGGATAAGCCCCAGCTGCTCAGTAATTTTCATCGGGTTCATCCTCCATATCAAACGGTTGCAGCGCGCAGTGCCCGTCGTGGATGCACTGCCAGCACATGATTGGCCGGCCGCATTCATCGCAGGCACCGCACTGCGGATACTCATCATCCGGCGGCTCTGCCAGCCGCCAGGGTTCAATCGATACTCGCATCGTTCATCATCATGGAGGCCATGCCGCCGATTTTCTCGGCCAGCTCGTCCATATCGAGGATGCACTTCTGGTCGCCGGAAATGTCCTGGATAATCAGCGTCACCCGCGCGGGGAACTTCCGGCTGTGGCCCTTGTTCAGCCCGCTCATTTTCCCGGCGATGCTTTCCAGGCTCTCGCCGTCCAGCTGAACCAAAAAGCCATTGCCCGTGTTGTAGATGTCGCAAACTGCGGTGATCTGTTTGTTGCATACCAGTTTCATACTCATTGCTTCCTTTCTGTTTCCGGGAGATTCACGCCCCGGTCTGCAAGTGTCAGCTGGAAAAACTCGTCCGCCAGCTGGTCGGTTTTCAAATCTGCACCTCCGCAGCCACCGCCAGCAGCACCGAGACCGCCAGCATCAGCAGAAACATCACCACACTGCCGCATACCAGCAGCCCCATTGCCATGCCCAAAAATCCGGCGGCCACACCGTTGCAAATGTCGTAGCCAATGTGTATAATATGCTTGGGTTCTTTTGCCTGCCGCTTTCCGTGCGTCACCACGGGGGCGGCGTTTCTTTTTGCTTGCATTTTACTCACCCTTTCAGCCCGGATAATACCGGGCGAACTCATCCAGTGAAATCTCCAGTGTCTTGCAGACGGCCACGACCTCGCTCCAGCGCCAGGGCGTCCGCCGCCGGATGCGGTCCGACAGCATCGGCTCCGGCATGCCGATTTCCTCGGCCAGGCGCTTGGAGTTGTAGCCGTGCTGCAGGCACAGACCGCGGAAGGCCAAGCGCCCCGTCCGCGTTGCAGTCTCTGCGCTCATGCTCCCTGTTCAGCTTCGTTCATCTTGTCCACCTCCCGTCCAAAATCCCGCATTGTTGATATTTTTCAACTTTTGGGGCTAAAAAAATAGCGGCCGATTTCTGTTGCATCAATGTCCAACAAGTTGCACAGCTTGTGGATTTCGTCCTGCTTGAAGTCGTATTCACCAGCCAGTTTACGGTTCAATTGCCCTTCACTAAGGCCAATTTTAGCAGCGCATTCTTTCTGGGTAAGTCCGCACTCGCGCATACGACCGCGAAGCGGATTATAGTTTACATCGAGCATCACAATCACCTCCTTTATGTTGCGGTTTTTCAACCGCACTTATAGTCTACACCACCGGTTGCGAAATGTCAACACCTAATCTTGATGTTTCGCAATTTATTTTTGCCAAAGTATTGATTTTTCGCAGCCGCACATATTCAAACGGAATTTTTTGTGCAATTTTTCCATCCTAAACTATTGACATTGTACTAAATATGTGTTAATATATAATCACAGCAAGGGAGACACCCCAAAGGAGGACACTAAAATGTATAACCGCCACGAGATCATGACCAACGCCTGGAACATCCGCCGCACCGCTGGCGTCAGCATGAGCGTAGCTCTCAAGGCCGCTTGGGCTCTTGCTAAGGCCATCAACAAGGCCGAGGAAGTTGCTGCCAGCAGCAGCTGGAATGCCAAAGTCCGCGTCAACGACTGGGCCAAGGGCAAGTACAACCGCACCTATGTTGAGGTGGCCATCTACACCAACGCCTGGAACCGTAAGGGCACCGAGAAGATCGGCTTCGTTGACAACCTGACCGGCACTTTTGTGGCCGCCTGACCAAAAGGAGGAAATCATGAATATCCTGGAAAAAGTAAGCCCTGTAATCGAAAACGCCGCCCGCCGGGCAGACGCTGAAAAAGCACAGGCCATTATTGCCGAAACCCAAAAGATGTGGGACGCCGGAGAAAGCTTTTTAAGCACAGGCTGCGCCATGGATGACCTTTATCCCCGCCAGAGAGAAAGCGACGGCGCCGAGGAAGTTTACGCCGCCGCCCATAGCCTGGAAATTAGTTTGGCACAGCTAGCTGTTGATGGAGCCTTAAGGTCTATTCCGAAAGAAACAGCTGCCGCAATGTGCGAAGCCCTGGAGAACTCCGACCCGTATGCAAGCGTCACCCTGTTCGGCGAAAAAATGCCGGTGCGCGTTTTTGCAGACCGCTGGAATAAAATACACCCCGGTAATGAGTTTTACATGGTACCGGGATTTGAAAATTAAGGAGGAAGCAATGACAGCTACTATCTATATCTGGCGCGCGGAGTATCGCGATCCGATCCGCCATGATGCAGCACTGCTGAACCCGTATGAGGACGCCCAGCCCGCCTTGTATGACCTGCCCGACGGCTGGACGGTCGGCAAAAACCAGGCCGGCGAGGACATGATTTTTACCGACCGCGGCGAAGGCTGTGACCTTTTCGTGCAAGGCTCTGGCGTGGCGGCCATAAGTTCTGGCGGGATCGTCTGGCTGCGCCGCACCGGCAGCCATCGTGGCGACGCACTAAAGCTGGCCCGGGAATCCGCGGGCATGAGTATGCGGCAGCTGGCCGAAAAAGCGGGCGTGTCCGTCAATACCGTGTCACTGATTGAGGCGGGGCAAAGTTGCCCCCGTGCCGATGTGCTTGCATCTCTGGCAAAAGCGCTTGATACAACCATGGACGCTATTTGGCAATAAAAACAGCCCCCAACCCGTCGGAGATCCCGACAAGTTGGGGGCTTGCTCTATGTATTACTGGCTATCATCTGCGCTGTCCGGGATGCCGTCGCCGTCGGCGTCGGGCAGCTCCGGCAGGCCGGCCACGCTGGTCAGCAGGGACAGCACACCGGCCAGCACAGCGGCGCTGCCAACCATGACCCAGTTGACGTCGCCGAGCACGGCGGCGGTGCCGATGGTCGCCACGGCGGTCTGTGCCACCGTCTTGATGGCGCGGATGCCGGCCGCGTGCAGCCAGGCGAGAATTTTCGTTTTGTCCATAGTCGTTTCCTCCTGTCTACTATTCGTGGTCATGGCCGCTGCGAATCGGCAGACGCCGGCAGCGGTCCACAATATCGTTGACGCTCTTGTCGCCATCGCCCAGGCGGACGTAGGCGTCGTTTTGGTGTTCCATCGTTTCCAGGGCAAAGGGCGGGATCGCCCCCTCCTCCAGGTAGGTCAGGCCGTCGTCGATGATCTGCCCCCGCAGCAGGCTTTTCACGCCGTCCACCAGCGCGGCCTGCTGTTTCTGGTCGGCGGCGTCCTGTGCTTTTGCTCGCTTGGCCGCCGCCCGCAGCTTGCCGGCCAGGTAGCCACAGACGGCCCCCAGCAGTGGCACCAGGGCGGCAGAAAGCTGTGCGATGATGTCGTTGTCCATTGGCATCACCCCCGCATTACACCTTTGCCGCAACGCCGCCGGCGGCGTCTGCCATCTCCGTCAGGGTCTTGATATCCCCGGCAGATGCAGGCAGGGTCTCCACCGTCACGTCCGGGGCAAGCCCAAGGTCGGCGGCCTTGCGGATGATCTCGGCAGCCTTGTCAGCGTCTGCGCCGGGCAGCGAGATGCTCAGCTTGTGCAGCTCCGGCGTTGCCGGCTGTTCCTCCGCAGGCGCGCCAGTGCTGGCAATGTAGTGGTGGTAGTCGCGGTTGAGGTCGACCGCGCCGCTGATGCCAGGCACCGTGCCCTTGCTGCTGTACTGCCAGATGTGGTAATCTCCGGTGTAGCCCAGGCTGCTGCGGTAGTCCGCCACCCACAGCGGATAATCCGCCAGCGCCTCCGGGCACAGATAGCTGTTGATGTAGTTGGTGTAGCTGTACCAGCCGGGGACAAAGCCTTTCTGGTCGATGATATCCATGTACCGCTTCACCAGCTGGGTCAGTGCGGCCTTGCCGATACTGGTCAGGCTCTTGTCCTCCACGTCCACAAAGACGGGATACTCGAAGGTCTTGCCTTCCAGCGACGGCAGGATGGTCAGAATCTCGTCGTTCTGCTCGGCCTCGGTCTCGGCGTAGGTGTAGATGTACGCGCCCACCGCGATGCCCGCAGCCTTTGCGCCGGCGTAGTTCTGCTCAAAGTACGGGTCGATGTAAGGGCCGCCGCTGTTCTGGCTGCCGGCACGCAACAGCGCAAACTTCACGCCGCTGGCCGCCACCTGTGCCCAGTCGACATCACCCTGATACCTGGACACGTCGATGCCGTAGACATACTCCCGGCTGTCCTCAGCCGGGCGGACAACACTGGTAAAGCTGCCCAGCCGAACGCTGTCGCTTGCAACATCAAAGTCGCTGTCCAGCCAGTTCAGCGGATTGTACCGTGTACCGGCCAAGCGCACCTCAAAGTGCAGGTGCGGGCCGGTGGAGTTGCCGGTATTGCCGCTGTAGCCGATGACCTCTCCCTCCCGGACGGCCTGCCCGTTTTTGACTGTCACCCGCTGCAAATGGGCGTACAGCGTCTGCAATTTGCCGCCGTTGTAGTCGGCGTGGCGGATGCGTACCAGGTTGCCGTAGCTCTGGTCGCCGCTGGTGCTGTGGCCGTCCCAGGCCTGCACCCAGTCCACCGTGCCGTCCTCGGCCGCATAGACCGGCGTGCCCACGGCCGCCCGCAGGTCGATGGCCCGGTGCAGCTTCCCGTCGCTGTAATACCAGCCGGCGGTGATGGTATGCGCGGCCAGCGGCCAAGTGAAAAGTACCTCTCCGTTGCTCAGTCTCATGTTTTCATTCCTTTCATGTGTTTGGCGAGATTTTTACCCACCGATACGGATTTTGGTCAATGCGATAGATTTCCCCATCCATACTAAATGCCATAACGCCCCAGTTCCCCAGCAGCAGAAAGTAGTTGGTAGCTGTCGGCGCTATAGCACTATCCCATGCCAACGCTCCTACATCGACATTGTTTTTTTGTCCGCGTTGCCAAAGTTGCTCTATTGACAAGGAGGACAGGTCAACTTGGTTGTACGACTTAGCAGCAGCGTTGGCGGTATTTTGCGCTTGCTGCGCCGCACCCATTGCCTTGGACACCATAGCCGCGATGTTGGGGATCAGCATCCCGCCCACCCCCTCCCAGCCGTCAGCCCGTGCGGTCGGGGTTGACGGCAATCATTCGCGCCACCTGTGCAAATTGCACAGAGGGCAGTTACAGATGCCCCCCCCCCGTTGAAAATTCGATGATTCGTCATTTTGCTGTATTCTCCTTTACTTGTACGACACTCTTACTGCGTAATCCCATACGTTGTTCCAAACGCCAACCGTTGCCAGTAAACCGTTGCGGGGAGAGGTCAATATCAACAGGCCGTATTGGACGCCATTGCCCATAAAATAACAATAGAAATCGCCCACATTGGCGCCGACGGCAGACAGTTTGGTTGCGAGATCGCCACCGGCTTCATCGACATGTACCAGCAGGAGACGTCTGTCTGTGTCATCAAAGGCTTCCCACAACTGACTTGGCGTGCTTAGAGTCCCAATGCCCGTCATTTTGTAATTGCCGGAGTTCCTGGCTGTTTGGATGGAATCGGCAGTTTTCTGGGCGTTGGTTGCCGTCGACTGTGCATCAGAAGCTGCGCTTTTCGCTGCATCAGCTGTTTTTTGAGCCGCCTGCGCGACTTGCAAGGCTTCGGCTGCCAGGCTATCAGGGTTCTGCATAATCATGCCGCGCACCCCCTTTCGGGGATTACGTAGTACGCCGCCACCTTGGCCGGTGTGGACAGGTCGGTATCGCCACTGTCGACTGGTGCCCACTCTACGATGCTGCCCACCGGCATCATGCGTTCCAGCACCTGGGCGATGATGTTAGGTGCTTGCACCGGCTCTCACCTCCGTTACTTTGATCTGGCAGCTTTCCTCCGGGTCAGCCGCTGCCCACAGCACCACGCTGCCGTCCTGCGTGTCCAGCAGCTGGATGGTGCAGTAGCTGGCGTAGTCCCCGCCGGCATACTCCATCAGCACAGTGGTGGGGGTGGCTGTGGCCTGTGCGGCTGTCACTGTGCGGCGGCGGGTGTATGTGGTGCCACCCCATACCAGTCTGCCGCTCGTCCATCCCGTTGATGGCACCGTGATGGTGTAGGCCACTGCGGTCGCCGCAGCGTCAGCCTTGGCACCCTGCTCAGCTGTGGCAAAATTTGCGGGGTTGATGCTGCTGGCGTACTGCCGCGCCAGCGCAGCACTGGCGGCCGCCGACTGCGCGTTGCCTGCCGCTCCCTGGATCGCGGCCAGATTGTCCTCGATGTCCTGGATGGCCTGCTCGTTCTCGGTGATGATCGCCGCAGCCTCTTGTACCTCGGCCGCCAGCCGCTGGATGGTCTTGTACTCGTCCGTGCTGGCGATGGCGTCCTCCGGCACCGGGTTCTCAGCGATCTGCAGCGGCAGCTCAGAGGTGCCAGCCACGTCGCCGCTGACCACCAGCTCCAGGATGGGGCGGTAGTTGCCGGCGATGACCGTCATCTGGTAAGTCACCGCGATATAGGCCGTCTGCCGGTCCTCGCTGACGCCCAGGGCGGGGTTGTACACGTAGGTGCCGTCGCCCTTGGCCATGCGGATGTTGACGGCAGCGCCGTCCGGCACCGTGTACGGCTGGCCGTTCAGGTACAGCGCCGCCGCGATGATGGGCAGCGTGTCATCATACTGGACCAGCGGCACCGGCTCATACTCGCCGCGCTGGCCAAAGTAGGTCTTTGACGGCAGCACGATGCTGCCGCTGGGCGGCGTGTATGTCTGTGCCGCGGTTGTGATCGTGGTTGGTATGTCAATCACCTCCCGGTATCGGGTTGTGTGCTATGTGCAGGCGGAAAATCTGTGTGCATTTTACGCTGCCGTCAGATCGGGATGCCTCGATTGCAGCGTACCCTGTGCCGGCGATGCTCGTCAGCGGCGGCGCAAACTCGACGTATACGACGCCATCAGTGTCCACGCCCAGGGCGTCGGCCTGCACCGAGGTCCCGTCCGGCCGCCGCATACGGATGCTGTAGCTTGCACCCGCCGGGGCAGTGTATGGGTTTCCGTCCACCGTCAGCGTGGCGGCCAGGACAGGCAAGTTATCGTCGAGCTGCACCAGTTCCAGCGGCTGCACGATGTCCCAGCTGCTCCCCAGGGCCAGCCGGCGCCGGAAAAAGACGCGCCAGTCCTCAACTTGCTGGCCGTTGGTCAGGGTGATTGCCATGCGCCGCCTCCTTTGCCCGCTCCTCCTCGTGCTCCTTGGCGTCGGCCTGTTGGACAATGCCGCGCATGATGTGCTCGCAGTTCTGCAGCAGGACGCAGGCAAGCGCCGGGTGCAGCGCATACTTCTGAGCCAGCGCGAGCACGTCTTTCTGGAATCCTTCGATTGCCTCGTTGATCGTCATTGTGTCTGTACCTCCATGATGGTCCCGCCGGGGAACTCCGGGCGTGGCTGCGGGTCACCGCCGCGCCCAAACGGCACACACGCTGCGAGCAGCATGCCTACCATCAAGATCGCGCATATCTTCTGCATGGCATCCTCCTTATGTGATCTCGTGACCGTTCACGCCCAGGCTGGCACACTCAATGCGGCCCGGAATCTCGAATTTGTCGGCGTTGCAGTGGATCGTCCCCATCTGGTCGATGGCGATGCCCACAAAATCCGCGTGCTTACCGCCGCTGGACCAGCCGAAATCCGGCGTTGCGCTGGAGAACCACCCCAAAAAGGTATAATGGCTGTTGTCCCCGATGTAGGTTGCACCGTAGCGGCTGTACAGCACGCCGGTCAGGTAGTTTTCGTAGTACCAGAGTATCTGGCCCGCGTTGATCTGCACACGGGTGTTTGCGGACGGCCCCATGCGGATGGTGCCGTTGTCCAGGTCGTATACGGTGTTGCCGCTGGTGGACTGGATGGTGCCGGTCTTGATCAGGCCGGACAGTAGTGTGCCGGCCGTGATAAAGTCAGCGTACATCCCCTGCTCCAGCGTCGCAGCCACCGAAAACGGCCCGTTATACCCGTTTTCCGATGCAGCCCAGCCCTCGTAGTTAAAGCGCCACACCTTTTGAGCCTGGGCGGGGTCCGGGTTGTCAGCGATGTACAGCGTATCCCGCATCCCATCGCCGTTGGTGTCCAGGATGCGGACGGCGCCGCCATTCGCTCCCAGGATGGTGTCCGTGATGGCTTCGGCGATCTGCTGGATCTCGCTTTTACCCGGCGTGTTTGCGATTTGTTGTTGCTGGCCGGCGATGGTGTCCGCGATGTTGGCCCGTACGCTGCCGATATCCGCGGTCGTGTAGCGGTCCAGCAGCGCATCATAGGTGGTTTTTACCACCCGCGCCGTAGCCTCCACGCCGAGCGGCGGAAACTCCACCGTCACGGTGTCGCCCAGCGTCACCCGCTCCAGCAGGGACAGGCCCTCATATCCGGAGTACTGCTCCAGCTGTAGCCAGCTCACCGTGATGGACACATCCGGCACGCCGATGTCGTTGTCCTGCACGTACTGCCGGGTACGCTGCTGCAGCTGCTCCGTGGTCGGCTGCGCCTCGAAATCGCTGGAAAAATCCACCGTGATAACGCGCGTAAAATTGTACGTGCCCGGTGCATTGACCACCGAGGTCTGCACCAGCGTGCCGTCCGTGCCGGCCCAGTACCCGATAACACCGGTGGCGAGGTTGGCGATGTTTTCGTCCTGCTCGATGTCGGTCAAATTTTTGCCGTAGGCGATGCGCACGCCATTGTCCCGGCCGCGCTGGCTGTACAGGCGGACGGTCATACCGTCCCACTCGTACTCGCCGCCATAGGTGTCCAGGATGCTTCCCTTGGAACCACCCAGCACGGAGCGGATAGAGGACGGGACGGCGACCGAGAAATCCGCCGTCGTCCCCAGGTTTGTCCAGAACGTGAACGGATCAGAAACCGCGCTGTTGCTTTTCAGCCCGGCCATTGCGGCCGATGCGTTCCCCGCCGTGAACGGGTTGACCGGTATGCCGGACAGGTCATAGCTGATGTGCCTGGCGTATACCGTGATTATGCCGTTCAGCGGCCGGGTGATGCGGTAGATGCGGAACGGCTGGCCGCCCCGGTACGGGTCCGGCTTGCAGTAGATGATGCAGCGGTTTTTGATGTCGGCATACCGCCGGCCGCTGACTGGGTAGGTCATCTGCAGCTCATACTCGCCGTTGAGTTCCTCGGTTACCTCGCAGCTCAAGGCATCGGACAATGCCCCCAGGCCCTGGGTGCTGTAGTCTGTGGCGGCGTCCGAAAAAAGGATCGGTGTCATTTTCATAGTCTCCACCACCTTGGAGTGATTTTCACCGACGTCAGACCGGTATATGTGATCTCGGTCTCGCCAGGCGGCAGTGTGGGCCACTGGTGGTTTTCCACCTCGATGTTGGCGTTTAGGTTGTTGAACCCCTGCCATGCGTCCTGCACGTCGCAGTCGATGGTGATCTCGCCTGTGGTGCCGCTGATCGTGATGGTCTGGCCGCCGATGCTCAGGGTCCCGTTGCCGGTCACCTGCAGCAGCGGCTTTGCCGTCCGCCAGCTGTTGTAAAGCACCTGTCCACTGGTGATCTGCATGGATAGCTGGCCAGTTTTCAGCCACCGCTGGGGCTTGCAGTCAAACTCCAGCGTGGCGCGGCCTCGGCGCAGCATCCAGTTTGTGATATCCATCGGCCCGGCAAAAAGGGCCAGGCGGAAGGTCTCCGGGTCGTAGCTATCCTCCAGCCGTTGGTACCCTGTCGGCCCCAGCAGCCAGTTTGCGATGCGCGTTGCCCCGGCGTTAAAGCCGCCATAGGGCATCCCGTTGAACCATATCTCATAAGGCTGGGTGTAGTTGCCGTAGGTGCCGTCGTCCTGCGCTTCTTCACCGTCCCGGCCGGGCACAGCAGCTTTTGTCACACTGCGCTGCCCGGTAGGATAGCTGGGGCAGCTCTCGATTCCGATATGGTGGTTCAAGCTGGATTTTCCCGCAAAAATGAAGTGATTCACCTCCAGAGATCCTCCTTCCTCGCTGTGGCCGCCTGGATTTTCTGCATGACCAGCTCGGCGATGTAGTTTTCGTCCTGGCCGGGCGCCGCGTTGACCGTGATGGAGATGGGCTGCCCGGCATAGACGGAGCCGGTGCCTGCGGCGGATGTCGCCGGCTGTGCTGCATAGGCTTGCGGGCGGAAAACCATCATGTTGGACACCCCGGCCAGCGCATCGTCGATCCGCCAGGCGTTGTCTTCGATGCCCCGGGCCATCCCCTTCATAAAGTCTGGCATCCAGCTTTCGTACTGGCGCAGAGGCCCTTCATCCGGCCGGGAGAAGTGCAGGTAGCTGGCGATCGCGGAGCCGATGTTCTTCACCGCATTGATGATGCTGCCGACGCTGCTGGTGATCCCCTTCACAAAGCCGGTGATCATATCCTTGCCCCACTGTAGGGCCAGCTTCGGGAGCTGCGACACCGCGGACTTGATCGTGTCGATCAGCTGTCGGATCGTCTTGCTCCCCATCTCGCTCAAAAAGCCGGCAGCACTGGCCAGCCCGTTTCCGATTGCCTTAATGATCTGGCTGCCGAGATTCAGCCAGTTGAATGCCGTGATGGCGTCGGCGATGGCCATGATGATCTGCGGCAGATTGCTCAGCAGAACCGGGATGTTGCTGACAAGCCCCACCGCCAGCTTTTTGATCAGCTCAGCGGCCGCCAGCAGCAGCTTCGGCGCGTTTTCGTTGATGGTGTTGGCGATGTTGCTGACGATGGTCGGCACGGTCTCGATCAGGGCCGGGAGGGACGCAATCAGGCCGTCCGCCAGCGTCATGATCATCTCGATGGCGCTGTCCACCAGGTTCCCCACGCCCTCGTTGAGCCCCTGCGAGAAGGTCAAAAGAGACTGCAGCCCCGCCGTGACAAGTTGGGGGAGGTTCTCGGCCAGATAGCCGGTCAGCCCCTGGATAACCCCCACCGCTGCCTGGAAAAGCTGGGGCACGGCAGAGACGATCCCCTGGCCGAGAGCCTGCAGCAGGCTGACTCCCTGTGTCATCATCTGGGGGACCAGCGTGGGCAGGTAGGCCAGGAAGCTGGAAAAGGCCGCGCTCAGACTGCTGGTGTCGATGTGGGAAAAGAGGTCCTGAAAGCCCTGCGACAGGCTGTTGATGCCGGAGGTAATCACGCTCATACCGCCGGCATCGGTCAGCAGGGCGGCAATAAAGTCGGCGAAAGTCGCTTGCAGGTTGCCGACTGCGCCCTCGATGGTGCTGACAGACTGCGCGGCCTTCACTGCCTCGTCGCTGTTGCCCAGCTCCATGATAGCGGCGTTGAATTCCTCGGCGGAGATCTCGCCGTCCTCCATGTCCTCACGGAAATTGCCGGTGTATGCGCCGGCGTCCAGCATTGCCTGCTGCAACACGCCGGATGCGCCGGGGATTGCGTCGGTCAACTGGTTCCAGTTCTCCGTGGTCAGCTTTCCGGCGCCGGCCGTCTGCGTCAGTACCTGCGCGACGCTCTGGAATGTGTCGGCATTGCCGCCGGCCACGGCGTTCAGGTTGCCGGCGGCCTCGGTCAGTGCCTCAAAATCTGGCACACTGTTGGCGGCCAGCTGCGCCGTCGTGTTTGCAACGGTCTGCAGGTCATAGTCCGTCCGGCTGGCGTAGTCCTGCATGGCGTCGGCGGTCTCTTCGATGGTGCCGGAGTCATAGCCGGCAAAATCCATCGTCGAGCGGAATTTCGTCAGGGCATCGGCTGCCTTCGCGCCCTCGCTGACCAGATTGCCAAGCTCACTGACGATGTTGCTGACGGCGTCCGCCATCAGATTGCCGAGGAAGGATCCCTTGATGATGTCGCCTAGGCTGGACACCTGGCGGCCGGCGGACTCCAGCTCATTCCCGAGGTCGTCGGTTTCGTCGGTAGTCTGCTTCAGCTCGGCCTGCATCCGGTTCAGCTCGGCCGTCGCGTCGTTGACGGCCTGCTTCCATTTGAGGGTCCGGCTGTCGGTCTCGCCGTACTTTTTCGCCGCCGCGTCCAGGCCTTTCTGCAGCTGTTCCACCCGGCGCTGCTGGACCTCGATCTGCTGGGTCAGCACCCGCGTCTGGGCAGTCAGCTTGGCCTGGCTGTTGTCGTTTTTGTTAAAAGCAGAGGTCACGGCCTTCATCTCGCTGGCCAGGGTCTTGGCCTGCTGGATGATGCTGTTCAGCTCTTTCCGGTATTGCGCTTCGCCGTCAATACCGATTTTGGGGCCGATGTTTACAGCCAAGCGATCACCTCAATTTCAAAAGATCTTCTATCGTCTCGATTTCCCGTTTTTCTTCGGCGCCTGCGCGGATCGCCTCCTGGCTGTACAGGTCGATGATCTCGCCCGGTTTGTGCGCATACACCTGGGCCAGGGTCAGCCCTTCATGCAGCCCGGTCCCGATCAGCCACGCCGTGGTAATTCTCACGGCGTGGCTTTTACGTTTTTTGCCTTGGGGGGCTTGAGCTTGATGGTGGTTTTGTACCCGTCCCGAATCTCATCCATCAGGGCGGGATAAAGGTCGAATACCTCGCCAGGCTTGAGCAGCTGTTTGATGGCCTCGGCAGAAATCGCCGCCGGGCCATCGTACTCGGTGCCCAGCAGCTCACATTCGACACGCCCCCGGGTGACGCCGCCGTCGATCAGGATCGCCAGCAAGTCGGCGATCAGGTCAAACTTTCCGGCGTCCCCCACCTCCTGCATCTTGCTGCCCATCTGATCCAGGCCACCGAACTGCTCGTCGATGAGGTTCTGCGCCCGGATCGTATAAGATGCCGGGTATTTGATGCCCATGATGTCCACAAACATATCACGCCTCCACAATCTTCAGATAGCCCTTAAGGATGTTGAGTGCCGCCGCCTTGGTGGTCTGACGCGCAAAGACGCGCTTCCACCGCCGGTTGTCCGTGTCGTCGCGCAGGATCGGCACCGGGATCTCCTGGGTCTGCCAATCGATCTGATCTTCTTTGGTGTGCATCTCTTCGTTGGGGATGGAGATTTTGACCTTCGTCAGCACCCAGGGCTCCCAGTACTTCACGCCGTTCATCTGCACCATCCGCAGACCGCCCAGGCCAAGGTAGGGTGCGTTCATCCGATCGTCATAGTCATAGACATCCACCTGTTTCCCGTTGATCTCTTCCTGGGTCGCCGCAGGCAGTCCCAGCACGAAAGCAGCGACATCCGGCTCCATGCCGTCAATGGTCATCGTGCCATTGAGCGATGTGACGGCGCCGGTCTCACTCTCGGCCACCACATCGTCGGCGTAGAAGTCATTGTCCTCGGCGATATTGGCCTCGATGGTCATGTTGACACCGCGCCCCAGCTTCATGCCGCCCGAGTAAGTGACATTGCCGCCGTTGAAGCTGTATTTGGCCACATACGGCTCGGAAAAGCCGATCGTAACAGCCATAGTCTTCTCCTTTCAAAAAACAGGGTGTGTCCACAATGGACACGCCGGGTAATGCGGACGCGCCCGGGATGCCGGGCCGTATCCGCTTGTGTTATTTGGTCTTTATGGATTTGATCTTTTCGTCGATTTTTGCTTGCCCGGCCTTTTCGGCAGGTTTCCTCGCGGCCTTCACGGCCGGTCGAATGAAGGGCGTTTTCTCGCGGTAGCTGCTGCCGCTTTCGGTCACGCGGGCGATCAATGCGTTGGGCTGGCCTTTCGGGTATTTCTTGGTTTTCACGCTGTTGTACCCGTCAAAGCCGAGTTTCACGTTGACGAAACCGTTATCGTCCTGCATGGGCGAAACGCCAAACCCATCAAGCAGGCCCTGCTTTTCCTTGTCGGAAAGGCGGCTGTAGCCTTTCTTGTAGGTGGCTATATTCGCTTCATTGCTGACGGTCGGAAGTGCCTGGATGCTTGCGCGGACGCTGTCGGCAACAACTTTCGCCATCTCGTACACTGCCTCGCCAATGACTTCATCCGTCACGGCGTCGATTTTTTGCAAGTACGAAATGTAGCTGTCAAGTCCTTTTCCCACGATCCACTTCGCCATGCCTTACGCCTCCATAGGCACCTGCCACACCCACTCATAGTGGTGGAAGCCGGTCTCTTCCTCGTACTGCGTGCTGTTGAGATACCACGCGATAACACCGTCAGCATCAAGCGCGGCTTCAAAGGCAGCGGCCCATGGGTCGAACTCCTGCTTTGTGTACAGGTCGGTCGTTCCCTCTACGGCTTTTTCGCCGTGTAGGCCGTCTGCCTCAAAGTCGTTCCGGCTGTCCTCCTGCCACACAAAATAGCGGTCGGATTTCAGCCGTTCGCAATGGCTCACTGCGTCGGTGACGGCGGTGTGCGCCGCAATGATTCTTTCATACCATGTCACGGCGCGCTCACCTCGATTTTCTGCTCGATTTTAGCCAGCGTGATATCAAGGCTTGCCGGGTAGACGTCCGTGACGTTCTGCACCATGTCCACGCGGAACTGCCGCCCGTCTTCGGTGACCGCCACATCCTGGTTTGTGATGCCGCCATAGCGCGGCACCCGCAAGACGCGTTCGATCTCGACTTGATTTTGCCGCCCGCTGTAATACCGCTGAATGCCAAGCCGCTGTTCTTCATACCGCAGCTTACATTTCAGCGTGGTTTGCGGTTTTGGCTGGTATCCCGGCTGCGCCACGTCTTTGACGGTGTAGATGGCGACAACGCCGTCGCCGAAATTTTGCGTTACGCCGTTTTCAGTTCTCGGGCGAAACGGTGCTGTCCATGCCATCCGGGGTCACCTCCAGCTGCGCGGTCAGGATCAGCGGCAGATAGTTGCTTTCAAACACATCCAGCGCGCTGTCCCGCATATAGCGGCAGTACTCTTTCAGCAGGGTAAGCGGCATACCGTCCACCGTGTAGTCCGCCACCGCGCCCAGCTTGGTGTTCAGGTACGCCATGCCGCTGCCGATCATCCCCCGGACTTTTTCGTCTGTCGCCGGGTCGCTCCATGTGATATTGAGATAGTTCTCAATATCGGTCAGCAGCCCGGCGGGAATATCCTGCCGGGTCATGCGTCGCCCTCCGATGTAGTGACCGTGATGGGGAGCGTGCTCTTGTCGTTAAAAGTCGCAGTCCCGCCGGTCACCGCGCCGCCGGTAGTAGTGAGCGCAATGGCGGTCACGTACTTGCCGTCAGCACCCGCCGGGCCTTGTTCCCCGGTTTTTCCCGTCTGACCTGCTGGGCCGGTTTCGCCCGGATCCCCCTTGGGACCGGCCGGGCCTTGCGGCCCAGTTTCTCCCTTGGGACCAGCAGGCCCCTGGGGCCCGACCTGTTCATTCTGGACGCCCTGCTCCAGCTTGTTCATTTTTTCGGCGGTGATCTTGTCGCCGTAATTCCACTGTGTCGGCGTATAAGCCATGTCTTACACCTCGATTCTGGCCTTCCCGATTTCCCCCGAGCCGATAAGGCCGCGTTCGGCCGGGGGCGTCATTCCCCCGCCTTGGTCACGGTGATGGTATAGGTCTGGGTGGTCGTGCCGTTGGCAGCCGTGACCTTGACCTTAACGGTGTTGGTGCCGTTCGCCCACTTGATGGCCGCGCCGTTGCTGTAGGTATCGGTCTGGTCGGTGTCGTGGGTGTTGGTGATTTCGATAGTTGCGCCAGCGTCGGCCGGAATCGCCATGATGGTGTTGCTGGCGTTGGTGGTGCTGGCGGTGTAGCTGGTGGTGCCCGCCGCGAACGCCGGGGACAGGGTCAGCGCGCCAAGACGCAGGCTCGCCAGGTCGTCATTGTCGGACGCGGCGGGCGGGGTCAGCGTGGTGACCTGGAGAGTGGCCGGGCGCAGGTTCGCGATGTTCAGGCGCAGGAACGCGTTGTTGTCCATCGGGAATCCGTTCGCGTACAGCTTGATGAGGTAGACGCGCTCATCCTCCGCGAAGCGGTAGTGGTCGCTGTACTCGATGCGGCCTTCGCGCTGCATACCGGCACCGGCGAAATACTTGTAGCCGATACCGATAATGGCGTCGCCGCGATCGGTCAGCGCAATGCTGGGAATGATGGTGATGGGATAGGGCAGGATATTGTTGCGGTAGGTGCCGTCGCCGCCCATGATTGTGGTAGCGGGCATGACCAGCTGGTAGTAGTCCTGCGGGTTGACGATGAGGATGACGTCACGCAGCGTGCGCGGCTTGCCAGCCGGGTCAACGGCCAGCATGGACAGCAGATTGCCGATGGTGGCGGGGTCGAAGGAATCCACCTCGATCTGCGATTTCTCCGGGTACGCGCCATTAGTGACGGACACGCCCTCGCCGACCTGGCGATTCATGCCGATGGGGCCGTCCTTGCCGTCACCGGTAACGCAGCCGACCTCAAGGCCGTTCGCCAGCGCCTCATACAGCACCTGGCGGACAAAGCTGTCCATCCATTCGGGGCCCAGGTCCAGCATGGCCTTGCACACGGGAACGAACGCCGACAGCTTTTTGAGGGTCATGTCCACGACCGTGAAGCCCGCGAGCAGTTCCTGCACGATGGGGTCGCACAGCTTGCCCCACAGAGCGCTCTGCTGGCCGTTCTGGCTCATCAGCATTTCGACCACGCCGCCGGTCGGCAGGAACTGGATGTGCGACAGCAGCGGGTGGCTGGTCTGCAGTTCGTCAAACACGGCGTTCATGATAGTTTTGGGCATAGCCAGGTCAGCGTTGACCAGCGCCTGCTTGACGTCGGCGGCCTTCATGCACTCGGCCAGCTTCTGATAGTAGTCGCGCTCCTTGCTGGTCAGCTGGCGGACGCCGCGCGCGGCCAGAACCTGGGTGTCGCGGCTCTCGCGCATATCCTCAAGCTTCTGGTCGTACTCTTCCCGGACGCCCTGCGCGATGGCCTCAAACATCTGGTCGAACGCTTCGCTGAACGCCTCGCTGTCGTTGTTCTTCAGCGCCTCCACCATTTTCTGGCGGGCTTCCTGCCGCGCCTGCTGCACGGTCATTTTCATGTCATTGCTTTTCATCTTTTTGCCTCCTTCAGATGATTTCTGCAAGGGCCTGCATCAAGGTTTTTTCGGCAGGCTCTTCTTTGGGTTTTTCTTTGGGTTGGGTTTCATCGGGCGGATTCAACACCCGCTGCATGATGGCTTTCTTCGCGTCCTGCGCAACCGGCAGGGCGGCGTCCTGCGTGATGGAAGTGGCGATGCCGTAGTCCAGCGCCTGCGCGGGCGTCAACCAGGTATCCACCTTCATCAACGCGCGAACCTCGTCGGCGGTCATACCGGTGCGGTCGACAAAAGCGTTGATGCCGATTTCGGTCATCATTTCCGCCTCGTCCGCCGCCGCGCGCAGGTCGTCCGCGTTTCCGTCCACCGACACGATGACCTGATGGAGGAAATACGCCGAAAGGTTCGATGCAATTCTTTCATCGCCCGCCAGGAACGGATACAGCGCAGCGCTTGCGACAAATCCGTCGCCGTAGCTCACCACTTTGGCCGGGTGCTGGCGCAGGGCGTTGTAGATTGCCCAACCCTCCGATACCGAGCCGCCATAGCTGTCGACGTGTACGCGGATCTCGTCCACGTCCAGGTTTTTGATCTGGTTCACGATGCTCATGCCGGACGCCTCACCATGTTCGGTCCAGGGATAGCTGACAATATCCCCGAAGATGTAGATGTCGGCGCCGCGGTCCAGCTGCTGGATCGCAAAAAACTGCTTGTTTTTCATCTGTTTCACCCCCCTCCGAGTGTTCTCGTCTGTTCGCCCATCGTCGAGATATTCAGCGTCATATAGTGGGCGTCGGCCCATTCCTCGTCGATGGGTTCCTGGTTGGCTGCCCTTAACACATCGTTAAGGGAGAAAATGCCGCTGCCGACCACCTTTTCGATGTTGACGGCGTTCTCGAAGATGTCAAAGTGGATGATGCTGCTGCTGTCTACGCGGACGTAGCTGCCGCCTTGCCATGCCTCGTACCCGTATCGCTTGCGGTTGATCTCTTCCTGGATTTGGTCGCACAGCGGGTCGATGACATAGGTCAAAAACCTCTTGTTCGCGTCCGCCGTCCCTTCCACCGAGCCATTGATGAGCACCGACGGAATGCCGAACGCCCGTGCCGTCATGTTGAACACATCTTCCACAAGCTTGCGGATTTCGTCAGATGTTGCCCCACTGCCGCCGCCAAATTCCTGCACGGTGTAGTCGTACCCGTCAAACTCCGGCAAAATGCCGGTGGCGCTTTTCAGATAGGGCCCGACTTCCTGCTGGATTCGCGCGGCCAGCGCTTCTTTGAACCCCTCTTTTTGCGATTCGATGGTTGAGATGTGCAGCTTTAGGTGCGCGCCATTGCGGGTCGTGTAAAACGTCTGCGCGGCGTTCAGCAGGTTTGCATAGCTGGCGGCCATTGCATTAAGCACCGGGCGGATGTCTTTTGCATTCAGTCGCAGGTGAATAACGTCATTTTCGCGGAACGTCTTTGTATAGCTCATTTCGCCCACTTGTACGTTCGTGTATTCGTTTTGCCGCTGCGGGTATCCGCCGTTCATCGTCCAGCTGTCCGCACACGCCAGCCCCTCAATGCCGGTGCGCGAGCGCGTGGAAATAATCAAGGCTTCGTTGGTCGTGTACAACTGCCAAATCACCTTATGCCAAAAATCCGTGCTGTTCTGGTTGGTGTTCGGCTCCACGTTGAGCATATAGTACTCACGTTCCCGCACCTCTTTGCCTCGCTTGTAGGTGCGGAACTCGCAGCGGCCGATAGCGTTCGCGATCATATCCACGCACGCATGAAAGCACAGGTCGCGCACAAGGTAGTCCTGCGCCGCACAAAAGAGGTCGGCGCAATCCACGATGGTTGTTTTGGCGGTCTTTTCGACCAGCCACTTGAAAAAGTTGATTGCCATACTTCACCCCCTTTGCGGCACAAAAAAAGAGCCTGTACTTTTCGGGCGATTCCGAAAAATACAGGCTCAATGGCTCACGAATATTTTGTTTTATGCAGGCTTGGCGTCTTTCGGCCACCTGCATTCGCCGCGCCAGTTACAGCGCGTACCGTCGGCTCTGCGTTGCTTACATACCACAAACACGCCGCGCGCGCCAGGCGCTACCGGGTGGATTTTCTTCCCGCATTTGGGGCAGCAAAACCAGACTTTGCCGTTGATCTCTTTCAGCATGGTTCCTCCACAAAACCGCTAATTCGTTTCCACCGTTCTTCTAAAGCATCTCCGACTTTAGCGCACATCATAAGGTCGGGGTATTTTTTTGGGTCTGCGACAATTTCCTCTTGATCGTCGCCGTAAAAAATCTCACACTCCGCCAGATTCATTGCGGCATAGTACAGCAAGTTATTTGCAGCAGAGAACGCGGACAAAAACGCATTTTCTTTTGTTTCCTTTAATCCTTGCTTTTTGAGCTCATTTTTTACTCCAAAATAATACCCGCAACAAATGTCAATTCTTGCTTTCGCCGGAGTCATAATGTACGCCGTTGCGCAAGTGCCAATTGCGTCAGATTCCTTCATAACGGGGTAAGCGGCTTTGATTTTCCTTGATAGCGCGCTCGCCTCATTGCGCTGGATGCCAAACGCCATGAGCCGCTTTGTGAAGGTCTTTCTTTTCATCTTTGAACACCATCCCTTTTCCGTCCACAGTGATCTCTGCACGGCGAAGATCTTTCATCGAGTGATCGACGCTAGACCGCAAAAGATTTTCAATCAGCTCCTCGATTTCCGTCCGGCTAAAATGCTCGGTATCCTCTGGGATTGCTACGTAGTGCGTAACATATGCTATTACGTAACCCGGATACAAGGGCTTCCCCTTTGAACCAAAACGATGCTTGAAGTCAACTGTCATTTTTGCACCTCAAAAAATAAACGCCCCCACCGGAGGCAGGCTCACGGTCTGGCCGTTGCCCAAAACCGGCTCAACGACCATAGACGCCACCAGCGCCATGAAGGGGTCGGTTTTCCGGCTCTTGGCCTCGATTTTTGCATAGATGAAATTGCCGGTGTCCACCCCGGCGCTGCGGCTGCTGCGCACCCGCTTGGTGTTGTTCACCGCCCACCGCAGGCAAGGGTTGTCGCCCCAGTGGAAAAGCCCCCGGTCAAAGCAGTTCTGGATGATGGGGTCCACCTGCATGATGTCGGAGGGCCGCACCAGCTTCACACGGCTTTTGTCTGCTGCGTCGAAGCCAATACGCCGCATGGCCTCGGCCACCATAGTCCAACGGAAATGGTCCAGCGCCATCATTCGGATGCTGTAGCGAGTGGCCGCCTCGGCGATATACTGGGCCAGCAAATCGGGGCTGATGCTCACATCCTGCACCACGGTCACGATGCCGTCCCTTGCCCACTGCTGCCAGGGTGCTTTCACCCGGCTCAGGGTCTTGGACTGGGCGCAGATCCAGGCGTGGTTGAGGTCGTATCGTTCCTCCCCGCGCCGGAAATGCATGTTGACCGACGCCCAGTCTGACAGCTCAGCATAGTCAAGCCCCACCGTGCAGGACCACCCGGACAGATCGGGCAGCGCCTTTTTGGTGGCAAGCACTTTCTCGTAGTCCGTTACCGAAACTTCCTTGAACCCCGCCCGGACGCCCATGCGCTTTGTTAAGAAGTCGCTGTTTTGTTCCGGGTGGTCGCACCAGTCGCGGTATTCGTCCTCGATCTCCTGCCGCAGGTGCGGCATGTAAGCTAGGGAGGGGTTCGCCATGTACCAGTTTTCAGGATCGTGTACCTGATCCTTCGATTCGAGACAGCAGATGAACGGCAGAAAACCATTGTCAGCTTCCCCCTCAAAAAGAATGCGGCGGCCCCTGGCCAGGTAGTCGTCCAGAGGTCCGTCATTGACTTCACCATTTGAAGTGAAGATTCCGACACGCGGCTGTGCTACCTTGCCCTGGCCGGTGATGAATACTTTGATGTTGTCGTAATTCTGGTAGGCGTGCACCTCGTTGAAGATGGTCTTGCCGGACCGCATACCGTCCCGGCCCTTGGGGTTGTTGGTGCGCCCCTTGATGCAGCCCTTGTTTCGGCGCCCCTGCACGACCTCTTTCGTGTGGTAGTAGAATTTGTTCAGCTTTGTCTCGGTCCCCGGCGTTTCCAGCGTCTCGATAATATCCAGCACCGGGCGCATGGCCTGTTCCTCGTTGTTGGCGCAGATGTCCACATCGTAGTGGCCCACCGGGTTATAGGGCGAGACTGCGGCAAACGCATCAAAGCCGATGGTGCCATCCTTGCCCGCTCCCCGGCCCAGCATACAAAACAGCGTCTTCCACCGCGGGGTACCGTCAGCCTTGTAGGTGCAGTCCCACAAGGCGATCAAGCATTCCTGCCACGGAAAGAGCTTTTTGAAGGGGAAGTACTTCGCCAGGCTCAGGTAGTGCCGCAGCTGTTCTTCGTCTACATAGAGGTCCTCGCCCTCAAAAACTTTTCGGATATAGTCCACCAGGCTGTGCTGCTCTTTACAGCAGCGATGCGGCCCGGATTCCACCAGGTTGATATAGTTTTGTACCTCTGCGGGGACCTTACAGCTCATCGTCGTCACCGTCCGACGGTTTCGCGTTGGCGGCCTGTTCCTTAAACCCCAGGGCCGCCCAGATGCTCAGCATTTGGGACGATACCCGCACCAGCTTCTCCACACTTTTGTTGTCGGTGGTGCCCCGCTGGTTAGCGCCGTTCTGGTATTCCACATAGACGCCCCGGGCGGCGATGTCTTCTTCCAGCATACGGCGCAGACACCACAGCCCCATGTATTCCTCCACCTTATCCATGTAGGGACGGCTAATCAGCCCCCGAGCAGTCAGGTCGTCCAGCAGGTCTTTCTGCAGTTCGCGGAATTCCCGCTTTTTTGCATAGATCGTACACAGCCCCGGCATTTTGCTTGCCATGACTCACTCCCACCTCCCGTTTTCTGCACCACACCTACACGGGTATACCAAAATATCCAGAATGTCTTGGACCCACACGATAAAGCCCGGCCCGGCTCACCCCGCTTTTTTATGGGGGGGGTTATTCCTCCGGCTCTGTCAGATGCTCGCCCTCGCAAAGCCATCGGAACGGACTTTCAGGCTCCAATAATCCATAACGGTCATTACAATCATATGGAACAGGCTTAATCTCCCGTTGCCCGTCATCGTCCTTGACCAGAGCAAGACACGCGATCCTACACTCTATAGGATATATCTCATCATAGACATCCTGCCTGCGGTACTCGCCACGCATAAACTCTGGCGCCGGAATGATTTGCAGTATCTTCATCTTAATCCCATCTTTCCGCCGTGATCGGCTTTCCCTTCGGCCTATACTGCCGCTGCGCTTCCGGGTGCAGCATCTCGTGGCATTGCTTGCACACGCTCACCAGCTGCCGCTCGCCTGTATCCGGGTCGTATATGCTTAACGCAAGGTCCGGCCGGTCGCGCAGGTGCTTGACGTGATGCACATACCGCGTTGCGCTGTGCCTGCCTGCTGCCTTGCAGATAAGGCACTCGTGGTCTATGCGCTTGACTGCATCGCGCACCGCCTGCCAATCGCCGCTGTTGTACCAGATGTTTTCTTTGCCAGCCGCCAGCAGCGCCACAAGGTGCGCCAGTTTAATCGGCGTTAGTATCGGTATAGGCTCGGTAGGCAGCTTGTGTTCGGCTGTGGCCGTTGCAATTGCGCGAGCCGCTGTCTTTTCGAAATCGCTGTATCTCATAAAAATACCGCCCGGCAGCGCACGGACTGAGACTGTGCTGTCAATGTTTGTGTGACCCTCTCCCGCCTGCCGGGCGGGCATAAAAATACCCCCGGTATTCCGAGGGTTGGTGCCGCCAGCAGGCAACGATCCTGCACGTTCGCAGTTATGAGCTGCGCGCTCTGCCAGTTGAGCTATAGCGACATGAATAGTCGCGCTCGCACTCGATCAATATGCCGCCACGACTGATTCCCCGCAATCCTGCATCACAGGTCACGTTGCGTTGCCGCTGGTGCTTCTTGTTCCACCACGTCAAAGCACTTTCGCAGTTGTTCGCGTCCGGCTTACTACGGATGGTACGTCTACCAGCTTTGGAGCCAATAGTGACTTTCGGGGTCACGACCTGCCGCTTACAAGGCGGCTGCTCTGCCTCTGAGCTATACTGGCATATAAACTGCGGATTCAGCCGCACCCAGATCGTGGGCCGCCTACCACCGCAGCTTTGCGCGCCCTGGACACAGTGACCAACGTCTTGGCACCTTCCCATAAGTCACGCTTTAGAGCCGCCATTTGTACCCCGCTGGCGGCGAGCGGCCAGAATCCCCGGCATGGGACACATCATGGAGAGGTGTGCCGGGGTTGCCTAGTCCTATGCGCGCTGGACTTCGGCCTTGGCAGGAGCGCCCTTTTCGAGAGAGAATGCCGGTTTTGGAGACCGGGGTTTTACCTTAAACTACGCCCCTATATGAAGCCGCACGCGGGTCTCGCTCCCGCGCTCACCTACCAGGTGGCGCCCATCCGCCAGCGGACAGAAGGCGGTGGCTGTGCGACATAGTATCCGGCTTGCAGGGCCACGACGCGTATGCTGATCGCGCAGCCGGATGTGTGGCAGGAGGTATCAAGCATGGTCATGCCCACACTGGATACATGATAGCGGCCGGGTGCTGTGCCGGCCCGGCCGCCGCAAAGGAAGAAACCTGGAAGGCTGTCTGTCTCACCATTCCATGGTATCAGTTTACCACCTCAAAAGGTGAACTGACGTGCACAATTTGAAGATTTTCGATAGCTCGCGCCTGGTTGCTCAGGACCCACCTTTCAGAGATGTTGAGCCGGTTTGCGGTGCGCCAGACCGGTAGCCCGTCGATATAGCGGGCCTGCAGCACATCCCGCTGCAGGGCGCTGGGCAGCGCATTGATGGCGGCCTCGATCTCCACGCGGATGTGCTCGGACGCCTCCAGTTGCTCTTGCAGCTCCCGCTGGTACTGGTCCAGCAGCTCGGCGCACCGCTCGATTTTGGTGCCGTCCTGGCTGCCACCACCGACTACCGGCCGCAGGGCCTGGGTGGTGGACTCCGCCCGGCTGCGCACCGCCTTGATGCGGTCCCGCAGGCGGGCTTCATTCCGCAGCGCCTGCCGATACCTGCGCAGCCAGGTAACTTTCTCATCGTAGGTCATTGTAGCTCCTCAAGTATCATGTTTGTGTAGATGGAGATCAAGGCCAACGATCTTCCGATGGCATAAGCCAAAACACTGCCTTTGGGCCTGGAACAAGATGGATAACGCCCATCCAGCTGGCGCGTAACGTATGCGAGATCCTGAGCCACGTTTCGCCCCGCGCCCTCTGACATCAGCAGCTTGATATATCGTTTTCTAGTCACCGTCTTTCTCCTTTCCGCGTGGTTTGAAGCACCGCGGCAGCACGCACGCCACTCCGGTCGTGTGCTACGGGCAGTGCAGGCAGGCACCGGTCTTGCGGGCCTGGCGGTCTATGTAAGCATTCACCACCGCCTGCCGGCGGCGCTGTTCCTTGCGGTGGCGTTCAAGCAGGGTCAATCCGGGTCGCCTCCATGCGTATGCTCCATGACCACATCCAGATCTGCGCTGTCATACTCTGCCGGCCTTGTTGCAGCCTCGCCCAGCGCCATGCCTGCCTTGTAGCCTACTCCGAGAACACAGCCCAGCACAAAAGTGCCAATAATAAGTACCAAAAAATCGTACATGGTCAGCCCTCCCATTCTTCGCATCCATCGTCCCAAAAATCCGCACAGTGTGGGCTGTCTCCGTTGCAGCATACGCCGTTGTACGGCTCCCACCAGCGGCAAGTGTCACAGTTCATTTTGTGCCTCCGTGATATAAATTTCCGTTCTCGGCTTGTCCCTGTCAAGCAGCACCCGGCTGCCGTCATGGCTCACCACGATTTTGCTGTTATCATCTGCCAGCACTCCCGCGTTAATAAAACATACTCATTTGCGCGTTTTGTTCCGCCCATCTTTTTTCTTGCTTCTCAAAGTATTCCTTGTCGATTTCGCATCCGACAAAATCCAGCCCCGCGTTCCTCGCCGCAATGCGGCTGCTTCCGCTGCCCAGGTGCGTGTCTAAGATTTTGTCGCCCGGCTTTGCGTATTTCGCAAAAATCCATTCGTACAGCGCTATGGGCTTTTCTGTCGGGTGGAAGTGTTCTTCCTCCTTGCTTCGTTGGCTCGTATGCCGGAATATTTTTGCGTTTTCCTTAAAACTCGTCCAGGCATACTCGCATTGCGCCATCGTGAAGTTTTCCGGGATGTTGGTTTTCTCCCAAATCAAAAAGCAGCGGCACGGCGGCAGCGAAAAGTAATTGCCGCCCCAGATGATTTGTTGCTTGGAAACGCGAAACAACTCATCAAAATACTCTTGGCCTGGCGCGTTGTCCCAGGCAATGATTTTTTTCCGTATTTGGCTGCCCACTTCCCGCCGGTCCGGATGACTGACCCGATAGCGGTCGAAGCGCCCGCCGAATCGCTCCGGGCCTGCGAAGCCTTGCCCCCCCCACCATACGGCGGGTCTACGACCGCAAGGTCAAACGCTTTGTCCGGCAACGCGCGCATATAGGCCATGCAGTCTAGGTTATAGGCTACCTGTGTTGCCATTGCTCATACGCCCCCTTATAATCCGTTATGTAGATCTCGGTGCGCGGGTTTTCCTTATCGTACAAAACTCGGCTGCCGTCCGTAGCTGCGATAATGTCGCGGTTGTCGTCTGCCAGCACGCCAGCAATGACCAGCAAGTCGTGGCAGGCTTCCTCCAGGTTGCTTTTGTCCACCTTGCGTTTCGTCGGCATATAAAACAGGCACTTCACGTTCACCGGCGTATTGATTGGTTCTTTGCGCTGCAAGCACCACAAGGCCGCTTCCTCGTACTCTCGGTATTGCTTGCTCGGCAACAGCCGGACATTCTTGCCGCGCTTGCAAACTGGGCATTTCTGGCCTGTATGTACCACCTGGGCGCTGTTCTTTTTGGTGACTGGCGGCAGGGGGATGGTGTAATGCTCGTTCATAAATCACCTCGAAAAATAACAACCATACTTGGAAACGGCGCGCTGTTTCTTGCGCCTCCGAATTTCAATCGTCCGCGCACAAATCGAACCGTTGCATATCGGTTGAGATAGCAAAAGTCGTGGAACCACTTTGTATCTGTTCTCGCTGGCAAAAGCATAACGACTACGGCATTTTTATCTTTTGCCGTGTTATAGGCTTTTTCTACCCATTTTCCGATGTTTCTTCCGTACGGTGGGTTACACCAAACAGTTCCCTTCCACTCCTGTTTTAGACCATCTTGCTCAGGTGTGAAGTAGTGCTCACATTTTGCATTTTCGGGCAGTGCACAAGCGTCCAGTGTAAAGTGGAAAAGGTTGTCCAGATCATCAAAAAATGCTTGCGGGGTTTCCCAAAGGTCAGATTTACTGCTGTATAAGGCGCTCGAAATCAATGATCGCTCACCTCCGGCGGTTCCGGCAGCGGCATCCAGTGCGTTACAAAGGGCCTTTCACGGTCAATATATGGCCAACCCCAGAGCAGCCAATCAGTCACCCTTTCTCCATCGATCTCATCGGTTACAAGTTTCCCCTCGTAAATTCCATGATGCAACATCTTCTTATTTTCTGGAACATAGACAAGAACCGATTTGTCGTGTGTGAATGTCCGATCTGCTTCCGGCAGCCGTTCCGTTACGGGAATCCATCGCCGCGCTCGGATAAAATGCGCGCAATCGCGCTCCATGTCGGGGTCTGGGCTGTCAGTCACCATGGAGCACCACTCGTTTTTGTAGCAGGCGCAATCTTTACACTTCATGGGTTATGGCCTCC
>ERZ1643249.830-NODE-830-length-32906-cov-5.685854_pt1 | contig 32906 bp, 27 predicted proteins | sample MGYA00579263_ERZ1643249 | MGnify/ENA primary metagenome ERZ1643249 (study PRJEB29033, sample SAMEA4952264) | chicken gut metagenome | biome: Broiler Chicken; feature: Gastrointestinal Tract; material: Caecum | place: Ireland | collected 2018 | study: Broiler...
TGCCGCGCGGCGGGCCGTGGTCACAGCCGCAGCCGCAGCCACCCTCCATATCGACCTCGATCTCGTGGTTCCGGTTTTTTTGACGGCCCCAGATGAGCCGCAGGATGTAACCGCTGACCACGGCGAGGACAAATTTAGAGCCAAAGAGCGCGGCGATTTCGGTGCCGGATGCGCCCTCGGAGAGCAGGATGGGCAGGGCTTCGTCCGAGGTGGCGAGAAAGACTGCCACGAGCGTGGCCGGGGCCAGGAAGCCGTCGCCAAACAGGGCGGCTGCGGCGGCAGAGAAGCCGCATTGTGGGATGAGACCGGCCAAAGCGCCCACCACCGGCCCGAATTCGGCCGATTTTTCCAAAAGCGCCGGGGTCGAGCGCAGTCGGTTTTCGATCCAGTAGAGCAGCGCGTAGACGATCAGCAGGATCGGGATGGCCTGCACGATATCAGACAGCGTGTGTTCCAACGCGTGTGCAAGGGTGTGTAGCATGATTTGTGTTTCACCTCACGATGGTTCCGTAACTTGGTTATTCCGTATAGTTTTTTATTATAACACAGCGCGCCCATTGTTTACAAGCATCGCACGCCAAGTTTGCGGAAAACCGCTTGATTTTAGTAAAACCTGCCGGAAATATGGCAGGAGTCAGATAGGAGTATTGAGAAGGATTCATGAGATTTCAAGATTTGAAAATTGATGAAGCAATTTTGAAGGCGATCCGCGAGGTCGGCTATGATACGCCCACGCCCATCCAGGAGAAGGCGATCCCGGTGGTGCTGTCCGGCCGCGACCTGCTGGGCTGCGCCCAGACAGGCACGGGGAAGACTGCGGCTTTCGCCATCCCGATGCTGCAGCGCATGGGCCGGCCGCAGCCTGGAGAGGCGCGCCCGGTGCGCGGCCTCATCCTGACGCCGACCCGCGAACTGGCACTGCAGATTTATGAGAACCTGTGCCAGTACGGCCGCTATACCGGCCGGGTGGCCGCAGTCATTTTCGGCGGCGTATCCCAGAACCCGCAGGTCGAGGCCCTGCAGAACGGCGCGGATATCCTGGTCGCGACCCCGGGCCGTCTGTGGGATCTGATGGGACAAAAGCTGCTGGACATCGGTCAGGTGGAGTGTTTTGTGCTGGACGAGGCCGACCGCATGCTGGACATGGGCTTTATCAATGACGTCAAGCGGATTGTCAAGTGCCTGCCGAAAAAGCGGCAGACCTTGCTGTTTTCGGCTACCATGCCGCAGGAGATCGCCGACCTGGCCGACAGTATGCTGCACAAGCCGGCGCATATTTCCATTGTCCCGGCGGCTACGCCGGTCGAGCTCATCCAACAGGGCGTCTATCTGGTCGAGAAGAAGGCCAAGCGCGACCTGCTGCGCGCCGTGCTTGAGGAGCGCAGCCTGCCGCAGACCTTGGTCTTTACGCGCACCAAGCACGGCGCCGACCGCGTCGCGCGTGACCTGTCGCGTGCCGGCATCCCGGCCAAGTCTATCCATGGCGATAAGTCGCAGTCCGCCCGGCAGAACGCGCTCAAGCAGTTTAAGGATTACAAGATCCCGGTGCTGGTGGCGACCGATATCGCCGCGCGCGGCATTGATATCAGTGAACTGCCGCTCGTCATCAACTATGACCTGCCAAACGTGCCAGAGACCTATGTGCACCGCATCGGCCGTACTGGCCGGGCGGGACAGGAGGGCACGGCGCTGTCGTTTTGCGATCCGTCTGAGCTGCCCTATCTCAAGGATATCGAGGCGCTGACTCGGGTGGCGATCCCGGCGCTCGAGCCGCCAGCGGGCACGCCGCTGGCTGAGGCCCAGACGGCCGCGCGCTATGTACGCCATGACCCAACCCTGCCGCCCGAGCCGGCCAAGACCGAAAAGCAGGCGGGTGCCCGCTGCGGCAAGAAGAAGCAGGAGAAAGCCGCAAAACCGGAAAAACAGACAGGAAAAACCGTGAAGGACGGCGGGAAAAAGGGGCAGAGCCAGCGGAAAAAGGTCGTGACAGCCGAGAAGGCCGCGCGGGAGCCCGCACCGGCCCGCACCGCCACCAAGAAGGGCCGCAGCAAGCACAGCGGCGCGCGCACTTCGGTGCGCCCTATCGAGCCGGCCTATCAGAGCATCACGGTGCGTGTTTCAAGCAAGGGCGGCAGCAACCGGCGCAGCCGGCGTGATGAGAGCGAAGGACGCGTGGACATTATGACGCCACGCTCGGGCCGGCCGCTGGCGCCGAGCACGGCCGCCCGTATCCGCGCCAAGGTCGAGGCTAAGCTGGCCGAGCGCCGCGCCGCACAGGCGTCGGGTTCGTCGGCCCAATCCCGCACGAAAAAGCAAGGAAAAGTGCAGCGCAAGCCGCAGACGCGTTCCGGACGGGGACGCGCACGCGGCTAAATCCCCAGGGCGATGCCCGTAATCAAGAGAGGAGCAAGCACCCATGAGCGTGTCACGGCGGATCAAACTGTTTTTCACCATCCTGATCCTATTAGGTCTGACGGTATTTTATCCGTTTGTCGTTTATACCAGCAATCCCTTTGTCAGCGAACTGCGCACGCTGTGGATCTCCACAGCGATGGAGACCATGACCCATCAGTGGCTGGCCACGGCGTTCTTCCCGGACGATATGGTCAGCGAGGTCGTCAATGCCCGCAAGCAGCTGTTTGACAGCCAGAAGGATATCCAGTCCATCTGGGGCACAAACGAGCAGACTGCGGTCGACCGCCTGAGCGAAAATATGAGCCCGGAGGATAAGTTCTATACCCTGTTTGAGGAACTGGACCGCACAAGCTGCGAGGCGTTTTTCGCGGAAAACCCGCGATACATAGAAGACGGCTATGATCAGGTCAACCTGGACTGGTGCGAAAAAGGCGAGGATACCGGTATAGTGACCAAGCAGGGCGATAAAGTCGTGGCCATCAATGCGGAAAAGAGCCTGATGGTCGTCCGCCTGGAGCGCGAGGGCCTGCTCGGCACCGAGTATAACGGCTATCTGGCCATCGTCAAGGACCCATCCCGCGTCAGCCTGGGGCTGTGCCGCGGCATGGGCGAGCGCGAGGGGCAGCGCATTCCCGACCTCGCCGACTACAACAGCGCGATCCTGGGCATCAACGCCTCTGGTTTTATCGACAACGGCGAGGTCGCTGAGGGCGGTACGCCCTATGGCTATGTCAAGCACGATGGGGAGGTGCTGCAGGGCGAGTTCGGCCACGGCTATAAGATCATCGGATTTGACGCCCAGCACCGTTTCCTCATCGGCGACACAACAACCGCAGAGCAGATGGTGGACGCGGTCGAGTTCGGCCCGGCGCTCATCGTCAACGGCCAGAAGATTGAGGAGCTCGGCTCGGTCGAGAGCTTGCAGCCGCGCACGGCCATCGGCCAGACCGAGGATTTGACAGTCCTGATGCTGGTCATCAACGGCCGCGGCCAGGGCAGCTCCATGGGCTGCCGCGGCGTAGACCTGCGCGATATCCTGTGGGAGTATGGCGCGGTGCAGGCGTGCAACCTGGATGGCGGTTCGTCCTCGGTTATGTACTATCAGGGCCGGGTGATCAGTTCGCCGACCACCTCGACCAACAACGAAAACGGCAGAAGACTGCCGAATGCGTTCATCGTGCAGTAAAATATACAATAAAAGCCGTTCAATCGAACGGCTTTTTTGTGTTTTGCGTTGCCAATACGGCGCGCAGGCGGTATAATACAGATGAAATGAGGTTTGAACTCCGCTTCCAGACAGTGAAAGGTGGTTTTTCTATGCAGCAACCCATCCGTGTGCTCTCGAAAGTCAAGACCCGGCTGTACGCTGACGCGATCCCCGGGCATTTTGCGACCAACCACTCCCACATCAACTACTATATCGATATGTCGGACATCAAGCACAAGCAGAGCTTGGCCATGACGGCGGCGCGCAGCATTGCCGCACGGTTTTCCGGCATGCCGGTGGATACCCTTCTGTGTCTGGAGGGCACCGAGTACATCGGCGCATACCTTGCGCGTGAGCTGACCCGCGAGAGCCTGGCCGGGGTAAATACCGGCAGAGACATCTTCCTGGTGGAGCCGGACTCCAACATCAATGGGCAGTTCACGTTTTCGGACAACCTGCGCGGAATGATCGAAAAGAAGGCAGTGCTCGTCTTGGCGGCCTCTGCGTCGACCGGACAGACGCTCGACCAGGCACGCGAGTGCGTGGAATACTATGGAGGGCGTCCTGCCGGCTATGCCGCGCTGTTTTCCAATATCACCGAGCTGCACGGCAAGCCGGTCGTCAGCTTATTCACCGGGTCGGATTTCCCAGGCTATCAGACCTGCGCCCACGGAAAAAATTGTCCCGCCTGCGCGGCAGGCCTGCCGCTCGATGCCATCGTCACCCCGCAGGGATATCGCAGCCTGTGAGAGGCAGCCCTGTGCGGGGAAACATACAGCCCGGCTTGGGCCCACGAGGTGGGGCCAAGCCGGGCTGCAATGGTTTGTGCGCAAGAAGTGATGGGGCGGTTACTTGCCCTGCGGGACGATCTCCAGCCAGTATCCGTCGGGATCGCTGATAAAATAGATGCCCATGGCCGGATTTTCAAAGCAGACGCAGCCCATTTCCTTGTGCTTGGCGTAGGCGGCGTCATAGTCGTCCACGTGGAACGCGAGATGGAACTCATTGTCGCCCAGGTTGTAGGCGCGGTCCCAGTCACGCAGCCAAGTCAGTTCCAGCGAAAAGGGAGAGACGCCATCGCCCAGGTAGACGATGATGAACGAACCGTCCTCGGCGTTGATGCGGCGCTGCTCGGAAAGGCCGAGCGCCTCGGCATAGAAGGCGAGCGAGCGGTCCAGGTCGCGGACATTATAGTTCGTGTGGTAGAATGAAAACTGCATTGTGTGAAAATCCTCCTGAGAAATCGTTTCCAACTTTACTTTAACATATTCTCCGGCAGAATACAACTTCTCATTTACATTGCCGCGGCGGTTTGGTATACTGTATCTGTATAAATATGTGTAGCAGGAGGGCGACTGCTTTGGACAAACGACTCAAAAAGCTTTTGCAGCCCGGCCATCAGTTCTATTTTATTATTTTTTTGCTGTTTGTGCTGGCCTGCGCGTATATCTCGATCCCGCTTGCCGTTGTCGGCGCACTCCTGGATGGCTTCTTGTTCCTGCTGTACCAGTACCGGGAACGGACCCGCCGCCGCGATATCATCCGGTATATGCAGACGGTGACGCTTTCCATCGGGAACGCAACCCACGCATCTATTACCCGTTTTCCGATGCCGACTGCCATCGCGCAGGCCGCGACCGGTGAAATCGTGTGGACAAACGATGCGTTCTGCGAGACGACCGGGCATTTCGAGTCGGCGCTCAATGAAAAGCTGAGCGACCTGGCACCGGAGCTTGACACCCGATGGCTGGCCGAGGGCAAATCCCAGTATCCGGGCGAACTGCGCATCGGGAAAAATACGTTTTGGGTGTTCGGAAACCTGATGTCGGCCAACGAGAGCCATCCGGAAGAGACATTGATGCTCATCTATTTCGTGCCGTGCACCGAGCTGACCGAACTGCGGGCGCGCTATACCGACAGCCGCCCGGTCGTGGCCATCATTTCTATCGACAATTATGAAGAGCTGATGAAGGAGGCCACCGACTCGGAGAAGTCCAGCATCCTGGCAGACATCGACAAAAAGATCAGCGAGTGGACGCGGGAGAGCCGGGCGCTCCTGCGCAAGTATGACCGGGATAAGTATGTCTTTGTGCTGGAAGACGCCGACTTTGAAAAGCTGCAAAAAAAGAAATTCAGCGTACTGGAGAGTGTGCGTCAGATCCAGAGCCGTTCGGGCGTTTTGGCAACGCTGTCGATCGGCATTGGCAAGGACGGCGAGAGCTACGAGGAGAATTGGCGCAACGCGGGCGTCGCGCTTGACATGGCGCTCTCGCGCGGCGGCGACCAGGCGGTCATCAAGACGCGCTATAACTTTGACTTTTTCGGCGGCCTGTCCAAGGAACTGGAAAAGCACACCAAGGTCAAGTCTCGCGTAGTAGCGAGTGCGCTCGTCCAGCTCATCCGGGACTCGTCAAACGTCATGGTGATGGGCCACAAGATGAGCGACATGGACGCCTTTGGCGCGGCAGTCGGCATGGCCTGCGCGGTGCGGCATCGGGACAAGCCGGTCTATATCGTCATTAACGAGGAGCGCACGATGGCGCGCGACTTGGTTGAGAAGATCAAGGCGGTGCCGGAGTATGAAGATGTGCTCATCGGGCCGGAAGAGGCCATGGTCAAGTGCGATTTCAACACCCTGCTCATCGTGGTGGACACCAACCGGCCGGACTACGTAGAGTCACCGCCGCTGCTGCAGTCCATCAATAAGGTCGCTGTCGTCGATCACCATCGCCGCGCGGCGAGCTATATCGAAAACTTCGCTGTCAACCTGCATGAGCCGTATGCCTCCTCGACCTGTGAGCTGGTCAGTGAGATGCTGCAATACATGGTGCCGACGAGCGAGATCCTCAAAGTCGAGGCCGAGTGCATGCTTGCAGGCATTTACCTGGACACCAAGGGATTCAAGGTCAAGACCGGCGTGCGCACCTTCGAGGCGGCCGCCTATCTCAAACGCGCCGGCGCGGAGATGAGTCAGGTCATGAAGCTGTTCCAGTGCAGCTTTGACGAATATATTGCGCAGCAGCGCATCATTGCGTGCGCGCGTGACTGCGGGGACGGCATCGTCCTGGCGGCGACCAAGGATGAAGTGGACCGAGCGACCGCGGCCAAGGCGGCCGACAACCTGCTAAACATCAATGGCGTGCGCGCGTCGGTCGTGGTGTTCCCGAACGGGGACGATATTATCGTCTCGGCGCGGTCGGACGGTACGGTCAACGTGCAGCTTATCATGGAATACCTGGGCGGCGGCGGCAACCACTCGTCTGCCGGCGCGCAGATCATGCATGGCTCGGTGCGCGAAGTCGAGGTAGACGCTCAGAATGCTATTGCGCGCTACCAGAAGAGCGAGGCTGAGGAGGACTGACAGGTCCTCAAATGAATTTGTTTACCATTTAGTTTCAATATACGGAGGGAAATTTTACCATGAAAGTAATTCTGAAAGCAGATGTAAAGGGACAGGGCAAAAAGGGCGATATGATCGAGGTCAGCGAGGGCTACGGCAGAAACTTCCTGCTGCCCCGCGGCCTGGCTGTCGCCGCAACAGCCGATAACCTGAACCTCAAGCGTCAGGCGGACGAGGCGGCGGCACACCGCGCAGCGGTTGAGAAGGCGGCCGCCCAGGAGTATGCCGAAAAGCTCAAGAGCGTGCGCGTCAAGGTCGCGGCCAAGGGCGGCGCAGGCGGCCGCCTGTTCGGCGCCGTGACCGCGAAGGAGATCTCCGAATGCCTCAAGACGCAGCATGGCATGGACATCCCCAAGAACAAGATCGTCATGGAACAGATCAAGACCTTCGGCACGACGATCGTCAAGGCCAAGCTGTATCCGGAAATCGTTGCAGAGATCACGGTAGACGTCGTGGAGGCGTAACTGGCCGTGGCGGATGAACTGCTGGCAAGACAATTGCCGCAAAGCCTGGAGGCCGAGCAGGCGGTCATCGGTGCCATGCTCATCGACCCGGCCTGCGTCGCCGAGGTGATCGAGCTGCTGCGGCCCGAGGATTTCTACGCCGAAGAGCATCAGCGCATCTTTGAGACCATCTATTCGATGTTCAACAGCGCGCGCAAGATCGACCCGGTCACCGTGCTCGACCAGCTCAAGGCGCAGGGCTATTATGACGATGCGGGCGGCCGCGCCTACCTCATGCAGCTCATGGAGGTCACGCCGACCTCGGCCAATGTCAAGGAGTATGCGGCCATCGTGCGCGACAAGAGCATGCTGCGCGCGATTGCAACCGCCGCGGGCGAGATCCAGACCATGGCATTTTCGGGCGCAGGCTCGGCTGCGGAGATCGCCGAGTTGGCCGAGCAGAAGATCTACGCCGTCCGGCAGGGCCGTGAGATCAAAGGGCTGGCGCCCATCAAGTCCATTATCATGGACCTGTACGCGCAGCTCGATGAGCGCAGCCGTTCGGACAGCGATATTCCCGGGCTGACGACCGGCTTCCGCGATCTGGATGTGGCGCTTACCGGGCTCAATAAATCCGACCTCATTCTGGTCGCTGCGCGACCCGGCATGGGCAAGACCGCTTTTGCGCTCAACATCGCGCTCAACGCGGCCAAGGCATCCGGCAAGGCCGTGGCGGTCTTTCAGCTTGAGATGAGTAAGGACCAGCTTGCCGCCCGCTTCCTGGCGAGCGAGGCTTTGCTGGACTCGCAAAAACTTAAGACCGGCAACCTCAACCAGGATGACTGGATCAAGATCGCGCGGGCGACCAGCGTGCTGGCCAAGACCCATCTGTTTGTGGACGATAATCCGGCGATTACGGTCGCAGAGATCAAGGCAAAGTGCCGCCGTCTGGGCGGCAGCCTGGGGCTGATCGTCATCGACTATATCCAGCTCATGCAGACCGGCGGACGGCGCAGCGAAAACCGCGTCCAGGAGGTCGCAGAGATTTCCCGCGGCCTCAAGATTATGGCGAAAGAGCTCAATGTGCCGGTCGTCTGCCTGTCCCAGCTCTCCCGTGCAGCCGAACAGCGCGCCGATAAGCGGCCCATGCTATCTGATCTGCGTGAATCGGGCGCCATCGAGCAGGATGCCGACATCGTCATGTTTATCTATCGAGACGATTACTATGACGCCGAGAGCGACGACAAAAATGTCGCGGAGATCATCCTGGCCAAAAACCGTCACGGTGCGACCGGCACGGTCGAATTGCAGTGGATCGGCCAGTATACGACCTTCTCGTCGCGTGACCGGGTGCATTCATGAATCTAGAACAACAGGCCGCGCGCACGATCGCGCGGTACAATATGCTGTCGCCCGGGCAGCCCGTGCTCGCCGCCTTGTCGGGCGGCGCGGATTCGGTGGCCCTTGTGTGCGTCCTGCGCGCATTGGGCTATCCGCTCCGGGCCTATCATTTAAACCATTGCCTGCGCGGGGCGGAATCTGAGCGCGATGCGGACTTTGTCCGCGCCCTGTGTGCGCGGCTCGATATTCCGCTCACGCTGGAGCGGGAGGACGCCGCGGCCTATGCCGCCGGCCGCCACGAGAGCATCGAGACGGCCGCGCGTGCGCTGCGCTATGCGCGCCTGAACCGGTGCGCCGCGCAGTACGGCATTGCGCGCATTGCGACCGCCCACACCGCAGACGATAATCTGGAAACCATGCTGTTCCACTTGGCGCGGGGGACAGGAACGCGCGGCTTTGCCGGCATCCCGCCTGTGCGCGGCGCGGTGATCCGTCCATTGTGGACGGCCACACGGGCCGAAATCGAGCAATATCTGGCCGAATCTGGACAGGATTTCGTGGTGGACAGCTCTAACCTGTCTGCGGACTATACGCGGAACCGCATCCGGCAGCGTGTAGTCCCAGTCCTACGGGATATCAATCCGGGCTGCGCGGGGGCGGCCAGCCGTCTCGCTGCCCGGCTGCGGGAGGACGATGAGACGCTTTGCCTTTTGGCGGAGCAGGCACTCGGCCAGGCCGATATGGCCGCAGACGTCCCGCTGGAGGCATTTCGTCAGCCGCCGGCCATTCAGGGGCGGATGCTGTCCGCGCTGCTCCGACGCGCGGGCGTGCCGATGCATGCGGTGACGGCCCGGCACATGGAACAGCTCACCGACCTGCTCGCCGCCGGCCGGGCGCGCAGTATGAGCCTGCCCGGCAGCTTCTGTGCCTATCACGAAGCGGGGCGGCTGCGCATCTTATTTGAACCGGAGCGACCGCCCGTGCCTCTATTCGACGGGTTTCACGGCAGGCTGTGGGACACATCCACCATTTTGACCGTAAAAACCAAAAAATCAGGCCAAGTTTTTCACAAAACGTGCGATACATTTCTGGCAGATTGTGGTACAATACACTTTGGTACGCTGGCTGTCCGGCCGCCGCAGCCCGGGGATCGGCTCACCCTTCCCGGCGCACGCGGCGCACGGCAGCTCAAGCGGCTTATGGCCGACCGTGGCCTGCCGCCGTCAGCCCGCGCCCGCTTAGCCGTCGTGGCCGATGCGGCAGGGATTGTCCTGGCACAGGGCGTCGGCGTGGAAATCAGCCGCGTGCCGCGCGGCGGAGAGATAGTAGAATTCCGTTTTGAGGGGTTATAAAGATGATGAAAAATGACATTCAGGAAGTTTTGTTTTCCGAACAGCAGCTGGCCGATAAGGTAGCCGAATTGGGCGCGCGCATCAGCGCCGACTATGCGGGAAAGGACCCGCTGATCGTCAGCGTTCTGAAGGGCTCGTATGTCTTTATGGCCGACCTAACACGCCGGATCTCGATCCCCTGCAACGTGGACTTCATGGCGGTCTCGAGCTATGGCGCGGGGACCAAGACCACGGGCGAAGTGCAGATTATCAAGGACATCGGCAGCAAGATCGACGGCCGCCATCTGATCATCGTCGAGGACATCCTGGACTCCGGCGTAACGCTGAGCTTCCTGATGAAGGTCCTCAAGGCGCGCGGCGCGGCTTCCATCCGCCTGTGCACGCTGCTGTCCAAGCCCGAGCGCCGCAAGGTCGACGTCCCGGTGGACTACCTGGGCTTTGAGATCCCTGACGCATTCGTTGTCGGGTATGGCCTGGATTATGCAGAAAAATATCGAAATTTGCCGTATATCGGCATTTTGAAGCCGTCCGTCTACGGCGGTGAGTAAACGCGCCCCGCAGGGGGCGCGCCTATGAAAGGAGAGGCAGACACCGATTTGAGAGGGAAAATAAAGGGCTTTGGCCTGTATTTAATCATTATTCTCCTGTTGCTCAGTGCGGTCAGCTATATGCTAAGCATGGGGAACCGGAGCCAGGAGGTGCCGTATTCCGATGTCGTGGCCCTGTTTGAGGAGGAACGGGTCCAGGCATTTGACTATAACGACGGTACGCTGACCATGGTGCTCAACGACGCGGGCAACACCAGGGTCACGGCCAAAGTGCCTTATCTGGACATCTTCTATGCCGACCTCGGCAACCTGATCCGCCAGCAGCAAGACGCCGGCATCCTCAAGGAGTACACCTACAAGACGGTTGAGATGCCGTGGTGGGCAAGCTTTGTGCCCTATCTCATCGTGCTCATCCTGTTTGGCCTGTTGTGGTATTTCATGATGAACAAGCAGAATGGGGGCGGCGGCAATCCCATGCAGTTTGGCCGCGCGCGCATCAAGATGGCAAGCGATGACAAGAAAAAGGTCACCTTTGCCGATGTGGCGGGCGCAGACGAGGAAAAGGCCGAGCTGCAGGAGATCGTAGAATTCCTCAAGAACCCGAAAAAATTCATCGACATCGGCGCGCGCATCCCCAAGGGCGTCCTGTTGGTCGGCCCTCCGGGCACGGGCAAGACGCTCATCGCCAAGGCGGTTGCGGGCGAGGCCGGCGTCCCCTTTCTGTCGATTTCCGGTTCGGACTTTGTCGAGCTGTATGTCGGCGTGGGCGCCTCGCGCGTGCGTGACCTGTTTGAGCAGGCCAAGAAGAATGCGCCGGCCATCGTGTTTATCGATGAGATCGATGCGGTCGGCCGCCAGCGCGGCGCCGGCCTGGGCGGCGGGCACGATGAGCGCGAGCAGACGCTCAACCAGCTGCTGGTGGAGATGGACGGCTTTGGCGCGAACGAAGGCGTTATCGTCATCGCCGCGACCAACCGCAAGGATATCCTGGACAATGCGCTTTTGCGCCCGGGACGCTTTGACCGGCAGGTCTATGTCGGCGCACCCGACGTCATCGGACGCGAGGCAATCCTGAAGGTACATGCGCGCGGCAAGCTGTTTGACCCGGATGTCAATTTTAAGTCGATTGCGCAGACGACGGCCGGATTCACTGGTGCGGACCTGGAGAACTTGCTCAATGAGTCCGCCCTGTTGGCCGCCCGCCGGAACAAGAAATTTATCACCAACGAAGAGATCGAGCAGGCGCTGCTCAAGGTCGTCATGGGCGTGGAGAAAAAGACCCACGTCATCAACCCGAACGACAAGCGTGTGACCGCCTACCATGAGGCGGGACACGCCATCGCATTCCATGTCCTGCCGACCCAGGACCCGGTGCACCATGTCACTATCATCCCGCGCTCGAACGGCGCCGGCGGCTTTACCATGCCGCTGCCCGAGGAGGACCGCGCATACCGCACGCGCCGGTATATGGAGGAGTACCTGGTGGTGTGCCTGGCCGGCCGTGTGGCAGAAGAATTGACCATGGACGACGTCAGCACAGGCGCCTATGGCGATATCAAGCAGGCCACGGCGATGGCGCGCGCCATGGTGGTCAACTATGGCTTCAGCGATAAGATTGGCCCGGTCGACTACGACGTACAGGGCGGCGAGATCTTCCTGGGCCGCGACTTTGCGGCGGGCAAGGGATACTCGGACGCCAAGGCGGCCGAGATCGATGAGGAGATCCATCGCCTCATCCAGGAGGCCAATACGCGCTGCCGCAAGATGCTGGAGGACAACCGTGAACAGTTGACCCGCGTGGCCGAGTATCTGCTGCGCAATGAGACCATCGACGGCGACACCTTCCGCAAGCTGTATAACGGTGAGGACGTGCCCGACCGCGTGGCGCCCTCCGAGGAGGAACTCAAAGGCGAGGCTAAGGCACCGCTGACCAAGCCTGCGGACGAGGCCCAGCCCGAACAGCCGGCTTCTCATACGACGTCGGAGGAGCGCATTGTCGAGCAGAAGGACGAGGCGCAGCCCCCGGAGGCCTGACCCTAAAAGATCATACCGGAGCACGCATCCCGAAGCACGGGATGCGTGCTTTCTTTGTGCGCGCAGCGCGCACAGTTGTCCCCAATGCATTTTGCACAAAATTTTGTACGCTGAAACCAGATTCTCACTTCATTTCGCTAAAATAAAACAGAGCGAAAAAGAAATTGTCTGGGATTTTAACAGATATACAAAAATTTAGCGAAAGATCGTCTGAAAATATTGCAGAATCCCCTTGCAATCCACAAAATTCTATGGTATGCTTATGGAGCGCGAGAAAGACAACTGTATTTGCATGGAGGACAATATGGAAAACGAACCCAAATATTACCTCGTGGAGCGTGCGCTGCTGCCCGAGGTATTTCAGAAAGTCGTCCGGGCAAACGCTGCGCTCAAAGCCGGCCGTGTGCGCACGGCGAGTGAAGCCGCGCAGAGCGTGGGCTTGTCACGATCGGCATACTACAAGTACAAAGATGGCATCCGTCCCTTTTACGAGGCGGCGCATGACCGGATTATTACATTCCACCTTATGCTCTCGGACCGGCCGGGCGTGCTCTCCAGCATCCTGGGGCTGTTTGCCCGCGTGGGAGCCAATCTGCTGACCATCAACCAGAGTATCCCGATGAGCGGACAGGCGGCGGTGACCATCGCCGCGCGGACCGAGGAGATGAAGTGCACGGTGGACGCATTGATGCAGCGCGCCGAGGCGCTGGACGGCGTCCTGCACATCGAAGTGGTGGCGAGCGAATAAATTTTTAATTTGGGCTAGGAGGATATCGTTATGTTAAAAGTTGCTATCATGGGCCACGGGACGGTCGGCTCGGGTGTTTATGATGTGTTTGCACAGAACGCGTCACAGATCACCCGCGCAGTCGGCGAACAGGTCGAGGTCAAGTATGTACTCGACCTGCGTGATTTCTCGAACCTGCCCTATGCGGACAAGTTCGTGACCGACTTTGCGGTCATCGAGAACGACCCGGAGATTTGCGTGGTCGCCGAGGTCATGGGCGGCGTCGGCGCGGCCTATGAGTTTACCAAGCGCTGCCTCAAGGCGGGCAAGAGCGTGTGCACCTCCAACAAGGAGCTGGTCGCAACCCACGGCGAAGAGCTGCTGGCACTGGCCAAGGAGCACAATGTCAATTACCTGTTTGAAGCTTCGGTTGGCGGCGGCATCCCGCTTATCCGCCCGATGATGCAGTGCCTGGCTGCGAACCAGATCGAGGAGATCTGCGGCATCCTCAACGGCACGACAAACTATATCCTCAGCCAGATGATTCATAATGGCGTGGCGTTTGACGCGGCGCTCAAACAAGCGCAGCAAATGGGCTACGCCGAGAACGACCCCACGGCCGACATCGACGGCCACGACGCCTGCCGCAAGATCTGCATCTTGTCCGATCTGGCCTTTGGCGACAAGATCGATCCGAATGCAGTCTCGTGCCAGGGGATCCGCGGCATCACGCTCGGGGATGTGGCGGCAGCCGACGAGCTTGGCTACGTCATTAAGCTCATCGGCCGCGCCAAGCGCACCGAATCGGGCAAGATCTTTGCCTTTGTCGCCCCGCATCTCGTTCCCAAGACCAATCCGCTCGCCTGTGTCGAGGACGTATTCAATGGCATCCTTGTGACCGGCAACATGGTCGGCGAAGTCATGTTTTATGGACAGGGCGCGGGCAAGCACGCGACGGCTTCGGCTGTCGTTGCCGACATGATGGATGCCATTGCGCATCGCGAGAAGCGCCGTCCGGTCGAATGGGGCGACGGCTCCCAGCACCTGCTGCTGCCGCTTGACGAGCTGGAGAGCGCATGGTATGTGCGCGGCGAGGTGCCGATCGAGCTGACCACACACGCCGCCCAGGGCGCAGCCATCACCATCCCGATGACGGCTGCGGCGCTGCGCGAAAAGCTGCCGCACGCCGAGGGCGCGATGCGCGTGCTGTAAAAGACGAGAAGGGAAGAGGGAACACACATGGGTGTCACGGTAAAAGTACCGGCAACGAGCGCCAACATGGGCTCGGGCTATGACAGCATCGGCATTGCGCTCGATCTGTACAACATCATCACGTTGGAGGAGTCCGATCACATCGACATCAGCGATGTGCACGGCGAAAAGATCCCGATCGACGAGACAAACCTCATTTACCAGTGCGCAAAGCGCGTTTATGATATCTGCGGGGCACCGCTTCCGGGCCTTAAGATCGTCGAGGACTGCGCCATCCCGCAGACACGCGGCCTGGGGTCTTCCTCGGCCTGCACAGTGGCCGGCATCCTGGGGGCAAACGCCCTTCTGGGCAACCCGCTCAGTCAGGAGAACATCATTGACCTGGCCGCCTCCATCGAGGGCCATCCGGACAACTCCACGCCCGCGATCCTGGGCGGTTTCTGCGTGGCGCTTTTGGAGTATGGCAAGGTGTGGAGCGTGCGTGTGCCGATGAACGGCACGGTGGACTTTATCACCTTCATTCCGGACTTTGAGCTCTCGACCGAAAAGGCACGCGCCGCGCTGCCGGAAAAGGTCGCACATCACGATGCGGTCTTTAACCTTGCGCGCGCTGCGCTTCTGGCCGGTTCGCTGACGACGGGCAAGCTGGAGAACGTCGGCGTGGCAGTCGGCGACTGCCTGCACCAGCCCTACCGTTTTGACCTGATCCCGGACGGCCGCGATGTCGTACATGCGGCCAAGTGCATGGGCGCTTTGGGCGCTTTTATCTCGGGCGCAGGTCCATCCATCATCGCCATCGTGGACGCCTCGGACAAGACCTACCTGTCCCGCGCCCAGATGTACTGCGAGCAGCATTTCCCGCACTGGACGCCCATCCGCTTGACCTGCGACGAGGTCGGCGCGACCGTCACGCGGTTTTAAATTTGCATCGTAAGGCCCGGCCTGCGTTTGGGCAGAAGGGGGCCTGAAGGAGGATAAAAAAAGAAATGAGTTTGATCGTACAGAAGTTTGGCGGCACGTCGGTCGCCAATACCGGTCGGCTGCAGAACGTGGCGGACATTGTGACCTCGACTTATAAGGCTGGCAATCAGGTGGTCGTGGTCGTGTCCGCGCAGGGCGATACGACCGACGACTTTATCGCGAAGGCCGCCGAGCTCAATGAGCGTCCGTCCAAGCGTGAGATGGATGTCCTGTTGTCGGCAGGCGAGCAGATTTCTATGGCGCTGCTGGCCATGGCGATTCAAAAGCTCGGGTATCCGGTCATCTCGCTGACCGGCTGGCAGGCCGGCATCGAGACCGACATCAATTATTCCGAGGCACGCATCCGCAAGGTCACGGCCGAGCGTATCCGCTCGGAGCTCGACCGCAACCGCATTGTCATTGTCGCCGGCTTCCAGGGCATCAATAAGCAGGACGACATCACGACGCTGGGCCGCGGCGGTTCGGATACGACTGCAGTCGCCATTGCGGCCTCCTTGGGCGCAGACCTGTGCCAGATTTATACCGACGTTGATGGCGTCTACACGGCAGACCCCCGCCTTGTGCCGGACGCGCGCAAGCTGGAGGCCATCACTTACGACGAAATGCTGGAACTTGCCACCCTGGGCGCGCAGGTCCTGCACAACCGCTCGGTCGAGATGGCAAAGAAATACAACGTCGATCTGGAAGTCGTGTCCAGCTTTACCCGCAATCCGGGTACCAAAGTCAAGGAGGGTTCTGACATGGAGAAAATGAATGTAAGCGGTGTCGCCCGCGACAACCACTGTGCGCGCGTTGCGATCATCAACCTGCCCGATGAGCCGGGCGTTGCCTTTAAGGTGTTCTCGCTTTTGGCAAAATATAAGGTCAATGTCGATATCATTCTGCAGTCGGTTGGCCAGAAGGGACGCAAGTCCATCACCTTTACGATCCCGGAGGATAAGGCCGAGGAAGTCGGCAAGATTCTGCGCAAGAACCAGGAGAACCTGGACTTTGAGGATATCTCGATCAACACTCAGGTGGCCAAGGTTTCGATCGTTGGCGCAGGCATGGCGTCTAACCCGGGCGTTGCGGCTATGATGTTCGAGGCGCTGGCCAGCGCGGGCATTAACATCCGCATGATCTCGACGTCGGAGATCAAGATCTCGGTCCTCATCAATGAGGAGGACAGCGAGCGCGCGGTCCGTGTGATCCACCAGAAGTTCTTCAACGTATAAAGAAAGCGCCTTTTCCCGGCGGCAGGGACGGCTTCTGTCAGGAAGCCGTCTTTTTGCGCGCTGCGGCCGTTTTTTGCCGGGGAGCGCACGAAAATAGGTAACAATTTGATAAATTCATCGAATGGACGTTGAAGGAGCCGAATGGGGTATGTTATAATAAATTCCAGACTGGAAATTCTATTTTGGGAGAGATGGACTGGAAATGCACAATCCAAAGGACAAAAAGCCTTACCGGGATGCGGACGAGGAGAACACCCTGCTCGAAGGCCGCAATGCAGTGACCGAATTGCTGCGCTCCGGGCAGGCTTGTGATAAAGTTTTCATTGCGCAGGGCGCGCGCATGGGCGAGATTCTGACGCTGGCCAAGGCGCGCGGCGTGCCGGTCGTCCAGTGCGACCGCCGCAAGCTGGACGCCATGAGTCAGACCGGCAACCACCAGGGCGTTATCGCCCAGGCGGCCGCCCATGCCTATGCGGAACTGGACGATCTGTTCCGCAACGCCGAGCAAAAGGGCGAACCGCCGCTGTTCGTCATCTGTGACGGCATTGCGGACCCGCATAACCTGGGCGCGATCATCCGCTCGGCCGAGACTGCGGGCGCACATGGCGTCATCATCCCCAAACGGCGGGCGGCCGGCCTAACAGCGGTTGCGGCGCGCGCCTCAGCAGGGGCCTTGGCATATATGCCGGTACACAAGGCGGTTAACTTGTCCGCGCTCATCGACACGCTCAAGGAGCGCGGCGTCTGGGTATTCGGCGCGGAGGCCGACGGCAACGTCGGTCTGTATGAGGCAGACTTCGCCGGGCCGACGGCCATCGTGATCGGCTCGGAGGGCGAGGGGATCAGCCGCCTGATCCGCGAAAAATGTGATTTTATCGTCAGTATCCCGATGCGGGGCAAGGTTAACTCGCTCAACGCATCGAACGCCGCGGCCGTCCTGCTGTTTGAGGCAGTGCGCCGCCGGACCCGTGGGAAGTGAGGACAGAGATGAGCAATAAATTTGATACCGCCGAGCTCAACGACATCCGCAGGCTGCTCGGCGAGGATGTGCCCACGCCGAAAAAGAGCCAGGCGAAGGCCGAGTCTGCGCCGGCCCCGCAGGCACAGAACAACAATAGTGGTGGGCGCACATTTAATTTGGACGATATTTTAGCTGAGGTCAGCGGCGTTGTGGACGAGGCCAATGCGGAGCATGCGGCCAAGGCCTCGCAGCAGGGAAATTCTGTGCCGCGCCAGCCGGCTGCCGCCCCGCAGAAGGCCGTGCCCAAGAGCGGCGGCATGCAGCAGCGGGAGATCCGGCTGCCGCGCCGGGACGCCCAGCAGCCACCAACTGCCGAGCCCGCAGCCCCGGCTGCTGCGCCGCGGCGGGAAGCACCGTCCCGCGCCGTGCCGGAGGGCAAAGCGGCGCGCCGCGCGCCCGCAGAGGACGAGGATGATATCGAGATCCGGGACCCGGTCAAGGCGATGGGCTGGACCAACCGCCGCTCCAAAAATGTTGGCCGCCGGGCGATCCCGGTGCTGATTTTGGGGTTGATCGGCCTGTATTTGACTGTGGCGGAAAGTCTTGCGCTGCCTATCCCCGGTCTCATCAGCTATGCCACCAACCCGCTCTTGTCGGTGCTCACCCAGCTTGCCCTGCAGATTATCGCTATGCTCATCGGCATCGATGTCATCGGTGCAGGCTTTTACAACCTAGTGACCGGTAAGGCCGACCGGGCCTCGCTGGTCGCACTGGCCAATATGGCGGCTATTTTGCACTGTATGACCTTCCTGGTGGCACACTGGGGCGCGGTCCTGCCGTATTCGTCTATCTGCATCCTGCTACTGTATGCGGCTATGCGCGAGGAAAAAAACCGCTGTGCCGGCCGGGCACGGGCTTACAAGGCGGTCACATTGCACGAGACGCCCATGGGCGTTTATTACCACCACGATACGACCGACCATGCGCGCCGCACGGTCAAGACACGCATGAGCGACCGTGCCGACTTCCAGCGTGAGCTGGAGCGTCCGGACGCGACCGAGCGCTTTGCGCGCGTGTACGCGCCGATCATGCTGGCAGCTTCGGTCGTCCTAGCGATCGTAGTATCGCTGGTACGGCAGGATATGAGCAATTTCTTCTGGGCACTGTCGGCTATGCTGACCATTGCCTGCCCGCTCCCCATCCTGTGCGCATTCGGCCGTGCGTATTACAACGTTGCGCGCCGTCTGCTGTCGGAGGGGGCCGCACTTGCAGGCGGCCAGGCGGCCTTCCGCGTGCGCAAGGCGCGCCGTGCCGTAATCCAGGACAGTGACCTGTTCCCGGGCGGTACAATCACGATCAACGAGGTGCGTGCGCACAGCGGCTATACCCCGGAAAAGCTGCTGTCCTACGCGGTGGCGATCACGGACGGCTATGGAATGGAGATCAGCAAGCTGCTGGCCGAGGCCCTGCGCGAGCAGTATGGCCGCCCGGCCCGCGCGACCAACATTAAGGTCTATGACATGGGCGGCCTGTCGGGCGAGATTGGCGCGGATACTGTGTTGGTCGGCACGGCCGCCTACATGGCCCGTATGGGCATGCCGGTACAGGCGCCCAAGAAGGGCCGCGATGTCGAGACGGGCATCTATGTGGTCATCAACGGCCAGCCCGCCGGTGTCATCCAGCTCACCTATCACTCAAATGCGCAGACCTTCAGCGCGCTGCAGGCGCTGCTGCGGCTCAAGGTGACGCCCGAGCTGGCCACCCGTGATTTCAACATTTCGCCTGAGATGGTGCAGAAAATGTTCGAGACCCGCCGCGGCCGGGTAGGCGAGATCGCAGCCGACCGTGTTGCCGCCGTGACCTCCTCGGCCTACACCATGGGGGATCGCGTGTGCGCACTCCTGTCCCGTGACGGCATCGTGCCGTTTGCCCAGGTACACCAGTCGGCGGACAAGCTGTCCGGCGCGATGCGATCCAACCTGATTTTGGGCGCGGTCGGCGGCGTATGTGGGCTGCTGCTCATGTTCTATCTGGCGTTTACCGGACATCCTGAGGCGGTTACCCCGCGAAATGTGCTGCTTTATTTGATTTTATGGTATATCCCCTCGTTTTTTGTCACTTTCCATACCAGAAAGGGACTTTAAAAGACAAAAATTGTGCAAAAAAGCACCGCCTGAAAGGGCGGTGTTTTTTCTATCCCACAGAAAATGTGCATACTGCATAAAAAATAGTTTGCAATCCGGACAGATATGGTTTATAATTACGAACAAGGAGTAATCGACTCCAATGTGCGCAAGCTGAAAGAACAAAAAGGCAGGAGTGTGTGTAATTATGGCGACATTTCCGGTAAACAGAATCCGCAACGTATGCATTATGGGCCACGGAGGCGACGGCAAGACCTCGCTCGTCGAGAGCCTGCTGTTCACCGCGGGCGTGATTGACCGCGTCGGCAAGGTGCCCGAAGGCAATACCGTATGCGATTTCGATCCCGAAGAGGTCAAGCGTCAGTTCTCGATCTCGACCGCCGTTGCGCCGGTCGTATGGAACGACTGCAAGATCAATCTGCTGGATACACCGGGTTTCTTTGATTTTGAAAACGAAGTCAACCAGGCAATGCGCGTGGCAGAGTCCGCCCTGATTGTCGCGACCGGCAAGTCCGGCCCCGGCGTCGGCACCGAGAAGGCGTGGAAGCGCGCCGAGGAGCGCAAGATGCCGCGCATGTTCTACATCTCGAAGATTGACGAGGAAAACTCCGATTACTATACCTCGCTGCATAAGCTGCAAAAGCAGTTCGGCGTCTCGGTCTGCCCGATCGTCGTCCCGATTTTTGAGGGCAACCGCGATACGGTCGGTGTCGTCGATTGTGTCATCCGCAAGGCATACCGCATGGACGGCGTCAAGCGCGTCGAGATCCCGATCCCGGAGAATATGGTCGACCGCATCAACCAGCACCGCGCCGCCCTGTGCGAGAACGTTGCGGAGCTGTCTGAGGAGCTCATGGAGCGCTATTTTGCCGGCGAGGAGTTCTCTGATGAAGAGCTGATCGCGGGCATCCGTCAGGGCGTGCGTGACCGCGTGATCGCGCCCGTATTCTGTGGCACCGCGGCGACCGGTATCGGCTCCTATGCGCTGCTCAAGGGCATTGCCGACTATATGCCGTCCCCCGACGAGGCACCCGCTGAGGTCTGCGAGGACGAGAAGGGCGAGCTCATTGAGATCAACTGCACGCCCAACGGCTCGACCGTGGCCATGATCTTTAAGACGGTTGCCGACCAGTATGGACGGTTCTCTTACTTCAAGGTATTCTCCGGCACGGTCAAGCAGGATATGACGCTGGTCAACCGCCGCGCGGATGCCAACGAGAAGATGGCCCATATCTATGAGATCTGCGGCAAGAAGACGACCGAAGTCACCGAGATCGGCTGCGGTGATATCGGTGCGGTCTCCAAGCTCGTGACGACTAAGACCGGCGATACGCTGTCCATGTCCGTGCGCCGCGTTATGCTCGAGCCGGTTCCGCTGCAGAAGCCGTGCTACTCGCAGGGCATCGCGCCCAAGACCAAGGGCAGCGAGGAAAAGCTGGCGACCGGCCTGGCACGCCTGCACGACGAGGACCCCTCCTTCACCACAGAGTACAACTCCGAGACCAAGCAGATGCTGATTTCGGGTATGGGCGATATCCATCTGGATGTCATTTGCTCCAAGCTCAAGAGCAAGTTCGGCGTAGAGGTTGAGCTGTCGAAACCCATCGTGCCCTATCGCGAGAAGATCCGTAAAAAGGTATCGGTCGAGGGCAAGCACAAGAAACAGTCGGGCGGTCACGGTCAGTACGGCCACGTCAAGATGGACTTTGAACCGTGCAACGATCAGGATTTTGTCTTTGCAGAGAGCATCTTCGGCGGCTCTGTCCCCAAGAATTTCTGGCCGGCCGTTGAGAAGGGCATCCGCGAGGCTATGGAACACGGCGTGCTGGCAGGCTATCCGCTGGTCGGCCTGAAGGCGACGTTGACCGACGGCTCGTATCATGATGTAGACTCCAATGAGCTGTCCTTTAAGATGGCGGCGCGCCTGGCTTATAAGGCGGGTATTCCGCAGGCATCGCCTGTGCTGCTCGAGCCCATCTGCTCGCTCAAGGTTCTGATCCCAGACTCCTACATGGGCGACGTCATCGGCGACCTCAACAAGCGCCGTGGCCGCATCATGGGCATGAACCCGGTAGAAGGCGGCCAGCAGGAGATCCTGGCGGAGGCTCCGATGGCCGAGCTGACAGACTATGCGATTACGCTGCGCTCGATGACGCAGGGCCGCGGCTCGTTTGAGTCCGAGTTCATCCGTTACGACGAGGCGCCGGCTCCGGTCCAGGAGAAGGTCATCGCCGAGAATAAGGCCCGTATGGAGGCGCTGGGCGACTAAGGCAGCAGCAAAAAAATTGTCCCCCCTGGATTCCGTGCGGGCAGCGCACGGCCTGCACGGGATTTGCAAGAGAGGCATCCTTTTTGGATGTCTCTCTTTTTACGTTCTAAAACGGCCTGCACGTCCATATCTTTAGCAGTAAGGATATGTGATGGGAGGCGTAGGAATTTTATGATAATGTACGCGACGAAACTGACCCGGCGCAAGCTGGTGATTGGCCTGCTGGCCCTCTGCGCGGTGGTCGTGGGCGCGGGCTGCTGGCTGTGGGGTGGGCAGGAGCCGGCTGCCAGCGCGGCCGCCGAGACCAGCATCTCCTGCAAGCTCAAGACCAACGAGGAACGGGTGGATTTTTTGCGCAGCTACGGCTGGGAGGTCGACGCAAACCCGATCGCGGAACAGGATGTACGCATTCCAGATACCTTTGACGCAGCGTACGAGAGCTACAACGCCCTGCAAAAGACCCAGGGCCTGGACCTCACACGCTATCAGGGGCGCAAGTGCCAGCTCTATGTCTATCAGGTGCGCAATGACCCGAGCGGCGAGGAAGGCGTGACCGCAAACCTTGTCCTGTACCGCGGGCGGCTGATCGCAGCCGACATCTGCTCGGAGGATGCAGATGGCTTTGTGCGGGCCATTCCGGACCGGCCGCTTGACACGCAGACACCGGGAACAGAAGGCGCACAGAGCGCGGAATAAAGGTATCTGGACTGCAGCCGGGCCGCGGCATGGAGGGCCCGGCTGTGTCTATTTTGCGGTATAAAAGGGTAGTAGCAGATTGCAAAAAATATCTCCATCAATTTTGTGCAGGTTATCAGAAATAAAAAGATTCTGTTGTAAAAAATTGACAAGAGCAGCGGAAAAAATTCGGTTTTTTTTGCTGAGACTATTGTGCAAAATGCAAAAAAGTGGTACGCTATGTTTATCTGAGGAAAGGAAGGGATATGCATGGCGCGGGAACGACTGGATAAGATGCTGGCCGGCCGCGGAGCGGGTACACGCCGGGAGGCGGCTGCACGCATTCGGGCAGGACTTGTGACCGTCAACGGCGCACCCTGCCGTGACCCGGCCTGCAAGGTCGACCCAGACAGCGACCAAATCTGCGTGGACGGGATCGCCCTGCGCACGCGGCGCGAACGGTATTTCATGATGAATAAGCCGGCCGGCGTGATCTCGGCGACCGAGGACGCGAAACAGCAGACCGTCCTATCCCTGCTGCCCGAGGCCGAGCGCCGCGGGCTGGCCCCGGTCGGACGGCTGGACAAGGACACGGTCGGCCTAATGCTGCTGACCGACGACGGGGCGCTCAACCATGCGCTGACCTCGCCGCGCAGGCATGTGGACAAGCAGTACCGGGCGCTGGTTTCCGGCCATCTGGATGCCGAGGCCCCAGCGCGCTTCGCCGCCGGTCTCAAGCTGGCCGACGGCACGGTTTGCCGGCCGGCGGGGCTCACGATCGGCGAATGCCGGGAGGATGGCCTGACAGAAGTCCTGGTGACGCTGCAGGAGGGTCGCTATCATCAGGTCAAGCGCATGATCGCGGCGGTTGGCGGACACGTCGAAGTCCTGGAACGGCTGTCGATGGGGCCGCTGCGCCTGGATGGAAAGTTGGCGCGCGGGCAGTACCGCGCGCTGACCGAAGATGAAATTTCCGAACTTTTTCGGGCAGTTTCTGGCCCGGAATAGTGGAAAAATGGGAGGTTTTGTATCGAGCTGTAAAAATATACAAAGAATTATGAAAAATTTTGTGTAAAAATATCCGGATCTGTGATATAATTTCTTAAAATGGATAGAATAGGAAAATTTTTGTTGTGAAGGATGCCAAATGCCGCGGCGTCCGACATGGCACACAGGTTATGGGTGGAATCGTTTGATTTTTCAAAAAGGGAAAGGTGATGGATATGGCTTCCAGATTGTTCCAGTCGATTATTCTGCAGATGAAGGATACGGTGGACCGCACAATTGGTATCGTGGACGCGACCGGCGCGGTCGTGGCCTGCACCGACCTGCCGCGCATCGGTGAGATGCGCGAGGATGCAGTGACCGAGCTGGGCTATGCGGGGGATATGATCCGCTTTGGCGGATATACGTACCGCTCGGTTGCCGACCGCTCGACCCGCTTTGAGTACGCGGTGTTCGTACAGGGCGAGGATGAGCTGGCGCGCTCGGTGTGTGCGCTGGCTGCGGTCGCGATCAACAACATCAAGACGCTGTATGACGAAAAGCATGACAAGGCAACGTTTGTCAAGAATATCATTCTCGACAACATCCTGCCCGGCGATATTTACATCAAGTCACGTGAACTGCACTTTGGCAATGACGTGCCGCGCGTCGTCTTCCTCGTGCGCCAGCTCGAGCGGGTGGATGTCGCTGCCATCGATGTCATCTCCGGCCTGTTCCCGGACAAGCAGCACGATTTCGTCCTGCATATCAGCGAGACGGACATTGTCGTGGTCAAGGAGGTCAAGGCAAACAGCGAGACCAAGGATCTCATCAAGCTTGCCAAGCAGATCGAGGAGGCCCTGTCCTCCGAGCTGCTCATCAAGTGCATCATCGGCATCGGCTCGATCTCCTCGCAGATGAAGGACATTGCAAAGTCCTTCAAGGAGGCGCAGATCGCCATCGAAGTCGGCGGCGTCTTTGATACCGAAAAATCCATCGTCAGCTTTGAAAACCTGGGCATCGGCCGCCTGATCTATCAGCTGCCGACTACCCTGTGCGAGATGTTCTTGACCGAGGTGTTCAAGCGCGGCTCCATCGATTCGCTTGACCAGGAGACGCTTTTCACCATCCAGAAGTTCTTCGAGAACAACCTGAACGTCTCTGAGACCTCACGCAAGCTGTTTGTGCACCGCAACACGCTGGTCTACCGCCTGGAAAAGATCAAGAAATTGACCGGCCTGGACCTGCGCGAATTTGACCACGCGATCGTGTTCAAAGTCGCCCTGATGGTGCGCAAATATCTGGCCAGCCGTGAGGAAGGAAACTTCTAAACTTTAGAAAAAATTCTATTTCGCCTGGGACTTGGGAACAAATCCCGGGCGGATTCCGTCTATAAGAAAAGGCGGAGCTATGCCAAAAGGGAGGGAACCAAGTGATTAGCGTAAAAGAGGCCAGCATGGTGTATGACAATGGCTGCCGCGCGCTCAACAAGATCACGTTCCGCATCGAGGAAGGCGAGTTTGTCTTTCTGGTCGGCGCGTCGGGCTCGGGCAAATCCACGATCATCAAGATGCTGACCGCCGAGGTGCGCCCGGTAGAGGGCCGTGTCCTCGTCAATAATTTTAACATTGGCAAGATCAAAAAGCGGGAGATCCCCTATCTGCGCCGCACGCTCGGCGTCGTCTATCAGGATTTTCGCTTGATTGAGAACAAGACGGTCTATGAGAACGTCGCGTTTGCCATGCGCGCCATCGGCGCATCCAGCAAGGCCATCAAAAACCGCGTGCCTTATGTGCTGGAACTGGTCGGCCTGATCGGCAAGGAAGACTGCCGTCCGGTCGAGCTGTCGGGCGGCGAACAGCAGCGTGTGGCGATTGCCCGCGCCCTGGTCAACAATCCCCGCGTCATCATCGCGGATGAGCCGACCGGCAACCTGGACCCCGAGCGCTCGCTCGAACTCATGGTCCTGTTTGAAAAGATCAACGAGCTCGGCACAACCGTCCTCATCGTCACCCATGCAAAGGAGCTTGTCGACCAGTTCGGCAAGCGCGTTATCATGATTAACAAGGGCGAGGTTGCCAGCGACCAGACAGGTGGGTATTACACATATGAAGAAGAGTAGTATCGGATATTTCCTCAAAGAGGGCTTCCGAAACATATTCCTGCACGGCTTTATGAGCTTTGCGGCGGTCAGCGTCATTGTCGTCTGCCTGATCATCACGGGAACAACCGCGCTGATCTCCTATGACATCAACCTGAACATTGTAAAGCTGCAGAACGAGAGCGAGATCATCGTCTACATTGAGGACACCTACACGACCGAGGAAGCCCGGGATATGGAGGACACCATCCTGCAAGTCGACAATGTGGCGACGGCCGAATTTGAGGATAAGAACCAGGCGCTTGAAGAATACCGTGAGGAGCTCGGCGACCAGGCCGACCTGCTCGATGGCTTTGACGAGAACAACAACCCGCTGCGCGACGCATTCCACATCACGATGAAGGACCCGTCCAAGGTCACGGCGACCAAGGCCGCCCTGGAGAGCGTGGAGGGCATCGGCAATGCGGTCGCCAACGAGGAGGTTGTCGCCCGGCTCATCCAGATCCAGCGCATGTTCCACGCCATCTCGGTGACGCTGATCGTCGCGCTCGGCCTCATCTCCATCTTTATCATCGCCAACACGGTTAAGCTGGCCATGCTGGCCCGCCGCCGCGAGATTTCTATCCAGAAGATGGTCGGCGCGACCAACTGGTTTATCCGCTGGCCCTTTGTCATTGAGGGCCTGGTGCTCGGCCTTGTGGCCGGCGGCATCGCGTTCGGGCTGGAATGGGCGCTTTATGACCAGCTTTCGGATTTCATCTTGGGCAATCTGCCGCAGTTTACCATGGCGCGCTTCCAGGAACTCATGTTCTATGTAATGGGCGTCTTTGGCGGCGCTGGCGTGATTGTCGGCGTATGTGGTTCGTCCCTGACGATCCGCCGGTTTATGGACGTATAAGAGGGACTTTATGCCATCAACATTCACAAAGCGGGCGCTGGCAGCCGGCCTGATGACGGCGCTGCTGGTAGGGGCGCTCCTGCCCGGCGGCGGCCCGGTGCAACACGCACAGGCGGCCAGCACTAGCCAGCTCAAAAGCCGTCTAGCCGAACTCAAAAGCGCACGGGCCGAGGCCAATGCCGCAGTGGAAGCACTCGAGGGCGAATCGGAAAAGTACAGCGAAAAGATCGCTGCGCTCGATTACCAGATCCAATCCACCCGGGCCGAGCTCAACGCGACGCAGAAGATCATTGACAGCCTGACCCGTGACATTGCGGACAAGCAGGACGAACTGGACGAGACCATCGCGCAGCTCGACGAAAAGCAGGAGCTGTTTGAGACGCGCATCCGCGTCATGTATGAAAACGGCGATACGACCTATCTCGAAGTGCTGCTCAGCTCGGAAGATTTCTCCGACATGTTGACCAACATGGAGATTGTCAGCCAGATTATGGACTATGACAAGCGCATCGTGGAGGAATACAAGGCGCTCAAAGCGCAGATCGAGACACAAAAGGCTGCGCTGGAGTCCGACCGCAAGGACAAACAGGACTATGCGGACGACCTGGAGCAGGCCTATGAAGAAATCGAGGCCCAGAAAAAAGAGTACAAGGCGCTCAAAGCCAAGGTGGACAGCGACTTGGCGCTCAAAAAGGCCGAGGCCGAGCGCATGCTGCGCGAGCAGGATGAGATTAACGACGAGATCGCTGCCCTGTCCCGGCAGGAGACTGCCGCATCGGGCGGCGGAGGCGGCAAGGTCTACAGCGGGTCGCTGGTCTGGCCCTGCCCGTCATACAGCCGCATCAGCTCACAGTATGGCTATCGCACCCACCCGATCAGCGGCACGCGCAAGCTGCACAAGGGACTGGACATCGCCGCTTCGAGCGGCAACCCAGTCATTGCGGCGGCGTCCGGTACGGTCGTCAAGAGCTATTTCTCATCGTCCTACGGCAACTATGTTGTCATCAGCCACGGCGGCGGCCTGATGACTGCCTATGCGCACATGACACGCCGCCTGGTCTCGGCCGGGCAGACGGTCGCGGCCGGCCAGCAGGTCGGCACGGTCGGCTCGACCGGAAATTCCACCGGCCCGCACCTGCACTTTGAGGTGTATGTCGGCGGCTCTACCACAAACCCCATGAACTACTTTAGTTAATTTTTCAGCGAGGAGAGAGTTCCCATGTACCACAAGAAACGGAACCGGCTCATTGCAGCCATCATTGCGGGGGTATTGGCTGTGCTGATGCTGGGTTCCACGATTTTTGGCGCGCTGAGCATGGCCATGGCCGCATCCAAAAGCGAGCTGAACAACCGGCTTGCCGAGATCAAGAGCCAGAAGGCCGAGATCGAAGCACAGCTTGCCGAGTATGAAAAACAGAAGGATAACTATGCGGGGCAGATTGGAACGCTGAACAATAAGATCAACTTGACCGAGCAGGAGATCGATGCCACACAGGAGGCCATCGACGCCCTGACCGACTCGATCGAGGAGACCAAGGCCAACCTCAAGCAGGCGGAAAAGGAGCTTGCAGACAAACAGGAGCTGTTTGAGACGCGCATCCGCGTCATGTATGAGAATGGCGATACCTCTTACATGGAGGTCGTGCTCAACTCGGAAAGCTTCGGCGATATGCTGGACAACATCGAGATTGTCAGCCAGATCATGGACTATGACAAGGGCGTTGTCGCCGAGTATACCGCGATCCGCGACAGCATCCAGGAGATGGAAGAGTCGCTCGAGGCCGACCGCAAACAGCAGAAGGAATACAAAGAATCGCTGGAAGTCGAGAAAGAAGGCCTGGAGGCCGACCGCGCCGACCTGCAGGCAATGCTCGCGAAGATCGAAAACGACAGCGAATATGCACAGAAGGTCAGCGATCAGCTGGCTGACGAGCAGGATGAGATCAGCAATGAGATCGCCGAACTGTCGCGGAAGGAAGCCGAAGCGGCCGCTAGAAAGCGTGCAGCCGCCTCGTCCAGTTCCAGTTCCTCCTCCTCGCGTGGCAGCAGCTCGTCGTCGAGCAGCAGCAACTATTCGAGCGGCGGCTCTGGCTCACTCATCTGGCCGTGTCCGACCTATACCTACATCAGTTCGGAGTTCGGCGGCCGTGTCAGCCCGATCACCGGCAAATGGCAGGGGGGCCATAAGGGCATGGATATCGCCTCCGGCAAGGGCAATCCGGTCATTGCTGCGGCGTCTGGCACGGTGGTCAAGAGCTATCTGTCGTCGTCCTACGGCAATTACATCGTCATCAGCCACGGCGGCGGCCTGATGACCGCCTATGCGCACATGACACGCCGCTTGGTTTCGGTCGGTGACACGGTCGCGGCTGGACAGCAGATCGGTACGGTCGGCTCGACCGGCAACTCGACGGGCAACCATCTGCACTTCGAGGTGTATGAAAACGGTACGGCGGTCAATCCGCGCAACTATGTCAGCCCGTAAACCAAAGCAGATAAAACCGGGAAGGGGGTCATCCTCTCCCCGGTTTTTCGTTGCCCGGAGCGGCAGAATCCCAGAGAAAGGAACGAGAAAGATATGAGCAAAGGCGTTTCTAAGCGCACGGCGGCCGCGCTATGTGCGGTTTGCGCGGTTGCGGCGTTTGGCGCATCGACCGTACTGATGCAGCTGCAGTTTGAGGCCCGGCTGCCCGACTATGCGGCCAACAATGCCATCTACACCAAGCTCGGTGAAATCCGACAGCGGGTGGATGATTACTATGTCGGGGAGTATGATGTGCAGGATGCCGTGGATATGGCCTGCGTCGGCTTTATCACCGGCGTGGGAGACCGCTGGAGCGGCTATATGTCCAAGGAAGAGTACGAGACATACATGACCTCGCTGGAGGGACAGGCGACCGGTATCGGCGTCTACACCACGTACGATCAGGAGCAAAACCGCCTGCGCATCATTGAGGTCTATCACGGATCGGGCGCAGAGGAGGCCGGCCTGGCGCACGGCGATGAGATCGTGGGCGCGGGCGGCAAGGCCCTGGAGACCGATGGCTATCAGGCGGTCATTGACGCCATTGCCGGCGACGAGGGCACGATGGCGGAGGTCACTGTCCGTCGCGCGGCGACCGGGCAGACCGAGACGCTGTCCATCGAGCGGCGCGAGGTCGAGGCCACGATGGTCACCGGCCGGATGCTGGACGATGAGACCGGATATATTTATATCTACAATTTCCATCAGCATGCCGACGAACAGTTTGAACAGACGGTGGACAGTTTGCTGGAGCAGGGAGCGCAGCGGCTGATCTTTGACGTGCGCAACGATCCGGGCGGATCGGTCGAGGTGCTCTCCAACATGTTGGACCCGCTGCTGCCCGAGGGTACGATCATGACGCTGCGCGCAAAAGACGGTGAGGAGGTCGTCTACTCCTCAGACGCTGCGGCGCTGGATATCCCAATGGCGGTGCTGGTCAACGCGGACTCGATCTCGGCGGCGGAGTTCTTTGCCGCCGCCCTGCAGGAGTATGGCAAGGCGATTGTGGTCGGCGAACAGACCATCGGCAAGGGCTATTCCCAGCGCACCTACCCGCTCTCGGACGGCTCGGCCCTGCGTCTGTCGGACAATGAGTATTTCACACCGCAGGGCAAAAGCCTGATCGGCACGGGCGTCACGCCAGACGTCCCGGCGGACCTGCCTGACGACAAGGCCAAGGACTTCTATTTCCTCAGCCCGGAGCAGGATGATCAGCTCATTGCGGCCCGGCAGGCGCTGGATGAACTGGGCGCGTAAAAAGAATCTGTCAAATTGTGCGGGCAGACTGGTAAAAGTGCAAAAAAGTTAAAAAATGCCCGATAATTCGCTTGACATAGGTCTTGTAAGTTCCTATAATAGAAATATTGGTTTGTATCCATAGACACCGACGCATATCAAAAATTTATTTATAGAGAGGGAATGGTCTGAAATGGCGAAGGAATTTAAACTGACGCAGGAAAGCCTGACAAAGCTCAAGGAAGAACTGGAATATCTCAAAACCGTCCGCGAGAAGGAGGTCGCCGAGCAGATCAAGGAGGCGCGCTCCTTTGGTGACCTGTCCGAGAACTCGGAGTACGACGAGGCGAAAAACGAGCAGGGTAAGCTGTATTCCCGTATCGCAGAGCTGGAGAACATCTTGGCGCATGCGGTCGTCATCACCGACGACATGTATGGCCAGGATGAGGTTTCGCCCGGCTGCCGTTTTAAGGTAGAAGATGTGGAATTTGGCGACGTGGAGGAATATCACTTCGTCGGTTCCCAGGAGGCCGACCCGATGGAGGGCAAGATCTCGGACGAGTCGCCGTTTGGCAAGGCGATGCTCGGCAAGAAAGTCGGCGAAGTCGTCGAGGTAGAAGCGCCGGCGGGCGTGATCCAGTACAAGATCGTGGAAATCACCAAGTAAAGATAGAAGGGGAAACGTATGGAAAACGAACAGAAGGGTATGCCAGCGGCCGAGCCGACCCAGGCAGAGATGAACGAGCTGCTGCGCATCCGGCGCGATAAGCTCCGCGAGTTGCAGGAAGCGGGGGCAGACCCCTTTGCGCAGGTGCGCTTTGACCGCACACACTACACGACCGATATCAAGGAACATTTCGAGGCGCTCGAAGGACAGACCGTCCGCCTGGCCGGCCGCATGATGTCCAAGCGTATCATGGGTAAGGCATCCTTTGCCGACTTATCCGACCGCTATGGCCGTCTGCAGCTCTATGTCAAGCGCGATGCCATCGGCGACGAGGCATACAAGGGCTTCAGGAAGATGGATATCGGCGATATCATCGGCATTGCGGGCGAGGTCTTCCGCACCAAGAAGGGCGAGATCTCGGTCGCGGTCACCGAGCTGACGCTGCTGTCCAAGAACCTGATCCCACTGCCCGAGAAGTGGCATGGCCTCAAGGATACCGACATGCGCTACCGTCAGCGCTACGTGGACCTCATCATCAACCCCGAGGTGCGCGATACCTTTGAGAAGCGCTCGGCGATCGTGCGCGAGATCCGCCGTTTTATGGACAGCCGCGGCTTCATGGAAGTTGAGACCCCCTGCCTCAACACCATTCCGGGCGGTGCGGCGGCGCGCCCGTTCATCACCCACCACAATGCGCTCGATATCGATATGTACATGCGCATTGCGACCGAACTGCACCTCAAGCGCCTGATCGTCGGCGGCCTGGAACAGGTCTATGAGATTGGCCGTATCTTCCGCAATGAGGGTATGGATACCCGCCATAACCCGGAGTTTACCACCATTGAGCTGTATCAGGCGTACACCGACTACAATGGCATGATGGACATCACTGAGGATATGGTCGTGCACGTCTGCGAGAAGGTGCTGGGCACCACCAAGGTAACCTATCAGGGCACCGAACTGGATTTCTCCAAGGGCTGGAAGCGCATGACGATGGCTGACGCGGTCAAGGAATATGCCGGTCTGGACTTCATGGCCATGAGCCAGGAGGAAGCCCTGGAGGCAGTCAAGGCGCGCGGCCTGGAGATCGAAAAGAACAAGGATAGCTGGGGCGACCTGCTGGCCCAGTGCTATGACGAATACGTTGAGGAAAACCTCATCCAGCCGACCTTCATCACCGATTACCCGGTCGAGGTTTCGCCGCTGGCCAAGCGCAAGGCATCTGACCCGCGCCTGACCGAGCGCTTTGAGTGCTTTGTCTACGGCCGTGAGCTGTGCAATGCCTTCTCCGAGCTGAACGACCCGATTGATCAGCGCCAGCGCTTTGAGCGCCAGGTCGCGCTGCGCGAAGCCGGAGACGACGAGGCAAACATGATGGATAATGATTTCATCAATGCGCTCGAGTACGGTATGCCGCCCACGGGCGGCATGGGCATGGGCATTGACCGCCTGGTCATGTTCCTGACCGATTCGGCGTCGATCCGTGATGTTCTGCTCTTCCCCACGATGAAGCCGTTAGACTGACGGACAGCCCGCAAACCCGCATGAAACCTGGGTTTGTGAGAAATCAGGT
>ERZ1643249.835-NODE-835-length-32812-cov-5.096834_pt1 | contig 32812 bp, 29 predicted proteins | sample MGYA00579263_ERZ1643249 | MGnify/ENA primary metagenome ERZ1643249 (study PRJEB29033, sample SAMEA4952264) | chicken gut metagenome | biome: Broiler Chicken; feature: Gastrointestinal Tract; material: Caecum | place: Ireland | collected 2018 | study: Broiler...
TCCTTCGGCCCGGTGACGGCCCTCTCCAATCTGTCCAACAACCTGAACCAGACCCTTGCCAGCGGGGAGCGGGTTCTTTCCATTCTGGAAGAAACGCCCCAGGTGGAGGAAGTATCCGGCATGGAAGAGGTCTCCTTTACCGATGCGGAGGCGGACAATGTGGACTTTTCCTATGAAGAGGAACAGATCCTGAAGGATTATACGATCAGGATCCCGAAAGGGAAGATCGTGGGGATCCACGGAGCCAGCGGTTCCGGCAAATCCACGCTGCTGAAACTTTTGATGCGGTTCTGGGACGTACAGGGCGGACAGATTAAACTATCCGGCCGGGACGTGCGGGGGATCAACACAGAGAATCTCCGGCGGATGGAATCCTACGTTACCCAGGAGACCGTCCTATTCCACGACTCTATTGCAAATAACATCGCCGTGGGGAAACCTGGGGCGTCCAGGGAAGAGATCATGGAAGCGGCGAAGAAGGCATCTATCCATGACTTTATCCTGACCCTTCCGAAGGGCTATGATACGGAGGTGGGCGAGCTGGGCGATACCCTGTCCGGCGGTGAGAAACAGCGGATCGGGATCGCCCGGGCATTCCTCCACGACGCACCCTTTATTCTTCTGGACGAACCTACCAGTAATCTGGACTCCTTAAATGAGGGCATGATCCTGAAAGCCCTGAAAGAAGGGTGGGGAGATAAGACGGTGCTGCTGGTGTCCCACCGAAAATCCACCATGAACGTGGCGGATGTGGCGTACCGGATGGATAATGGAAGGCTGTCATAGGGCTGTAGTTCACTGCAGCTGGAGACGGTAAAAGAGCGATACATCAGAAGACAAGGAGAAAAATATAGGAATATGACAGGACACAGATGGAGGCGGACGGCGGCGTTCCTACTGGCAGGAGGGATGCTGCTGTCTCAGGGAGAATATGTGTATGCGGCAGAGCAGGAACCGGCGGAGATGATAACTGCAGAGCAGGAAACCGGCGCTGTCTCTGAAGCGGCGCCTGTGACAGAAACGGTACCGGAAGAAGTTACCGCTTCTACAGAGGAAGCACCGCTGTATGCGCTGGATGCTTCCGGCGCATCCGTCCAGGTTTCAGATACGGTGTGTGCCATGATCCATGACGGGACCGTATATCTGGACGAAGCCAGCGGGTATCTGCGCAGGACTGTAGACGGGAGCTGTGTAGATCCGGTGTCTGGAGAGGCTTTCCCGGAAGAGGAAGCCCCACAGCCAGCCCTGGAGGAAGACGGGGAAGCTGGCGCAGATGACGGGCAGGGAGAACCGGAGGATCCAGAGACAGCGGGAAATCGGCAGGAAAACGGAGAAACCGGTGATATTGAGGAGGAAGATGCATCAGATACCCCGGGATCCGGCACGGAACCGGAGAAAGAGAACGGCGGGACAGAAGACGGAAACGAGCCGCCAGAAGAGCAGATGCCGGAAGATGCACAGACGGAGGTGACACAGCCAGAGCCGGAAGACATCCAAAAAGATGAAGGACAACCTGAGACGGAAGCCCCCCGGGCTGAAGAAGGAACCGGCGCTTCGGACAGGGAGTCTCTGATCCAGGGGGCGCAGATCGTACAGGCGCCGGTGATCGTTGATGATTTCCGTTTCTGGACCGTGGCGAGAAAATATGGCTTTGCAAAGGAGGATCTCTATATCCGGGAAGAGGTTCCAGAAGATACGCCTGCACTGAACGCCACTTCTCTGGATGAGGAAGTACGGGCGGTCGGATACCTGAAGCAGGACGGGCTGGTCTATATCCTGAAAGAAGAGGAAAACGGCTGGCTTTACGTGGAGTCCGGAACAGTACGGGGATTTATTAAAGCGGATGAAATCCGCACAGGGGAAGAGGCACAGAAGATCCTGGAAGTATATCAGCAGGAGGCAAAGCAGAAAGCAGAAAAGATGGGGCAGGAATACAGCGGTATTGAGATTGCGGCGCCCATAGCGGAAGCGCTGGTATCCCCTGCGGACAATGAAGCATACGCCTGGCTCCGGGCAACGGTAAGCCAGACCGTGATTGCAAAAGAATATGCCCTTGCGTCTGTTTCCGGTCTTAATATCCGGGAAGGAAAAGGAGAAGATACGGACGTTGTTGGCACGATGGAGGAAGGCGCTCTCTGCTATATCATCGCAGATAGAGCGGATGACTGGGTCTATGTGGAATCCGGTGATGTGCGCGGATTTGTCAGCAGCAGCTATCTTGAGACCGGCGATGATGTCACAGCCCGTGTGGAGGCTGCCGGGGAGGAAAGTTTTCCGGCTGCCAGTGAGACTGTCAAGCCGGAGGAGAACGATGCGCTCTACTATACGCTCACTTCTGTGAAGTCAGGTGTGCCAGGCGGCGAGGTGCGGCAGTCCCTCCTTACGTTTGCTTCCCAGTTTATCGGGAATCCTTATGTCTGGGGCGGCACCAGCCTCACCGATGGTGCGGACTGCTCCGGTTTTGTCCAGAGTATTTACCGGGAATACGGCTATGAGCTGCCAAGAGTGGCTGCGGATCAGGCTTATGCAGGTACACAGATCCCGGTAGAGGATGCATTGCCGGGAGACCTCGTTTTTTACGCAGATGACAGTGGGGATATTTACCATGTGGTGATCTATGCCGGCGACGGGAAAACGATTGAGGCGCAGAGCGGAAAAACCGGGATCGTGCAGGGAACCCTTGATACGGCAGACGCTGTGTGGGCGGTACGTCTTTTGGAAGACAGCGCATTATCGTATGGTGCCGGAGATATCAGTGAAGTGAACGCTTCCACAGATATGTATGGTGAGAACCTGGGTGTTTTTGACCTGACCTACTACTGTGCCTGTGAAATCTGCTGCGACGTGGAGACCGGGGTCACAGCTACCGGAACACCGGTAGTAGAGGGCAGGACCATCGCGGTGGATCCTTCCGTGATTCCTTATGGGACACAGGTCATTATCAATGGACATGTGTTTACTGCGGAAGACTGTGGCGGTGCAGTCAAGGGAAATCACATTGATATCTATGTGAACGACCATCAGACGGCGCTGGAACTGGGAAGAAACCAGGCAGAAGTGTATCTGGTGAAATAGAGGAAGCATTCCGGAAACGGAAAATGATTTCCGGGATGCCGATCATTTGACGGCAGGATCTTTCATTTGGGAGGTGGAAGATTATGGAACTGGGACAGTCCTTGGAGGATTATCTGGAAGCCGCTTATCGGCTTTCAAAAAATCAGGATGTGCGGAATATTGACATCGCCCTGCTTCTGGGAAGATCAAAGCCCAGCGTATCTGTGGCTGTGAAAGAACTGATGGAAAAGGGTTATGCAAAAAAGGATAGCCGGGGCAACATCATCCTGACTGAAAAAGGAAGAAAAATGGCAGAGAAAGTCTACGGCCGCCACCTGTATTATACGAAACTATTGATCGCCGCCGGGGTGGACCGGGAGAGGGCGGAGTATGAAGGATGCCGGATGGAGCATATCCTGTCTGACGACAGCCATGAAAAACTAAAAAAATTTATTGGACCATTATAGAAAATAAAATGGAAAAGGATCGGATGAAAGAATTCCGGTCCTTTTCTTTTGTCAAAAAAATAACTTCTGTATAGAAGAAAACATTGGATCCCGTATTCTTACTGTCTGGAGATACGGAAAATTACGATCCAAAGTATCCGGAATCCAGGAACCGCTATGTCACTATGGTACTTGGTGCAAGGCAATCACCAGAGAAACATTGTTCGGCATCCTTTGGGAAAATTCTGCTGAACCGGATATTATGGAATCTGTAAATTGCGATAACAGTCTTATATTCTACCTGTGATGTAGAGAAAAATCTACATGGTGCGTAATGGTGGAAAGCGCCGGATACATTTATAATTTAATGTACCGAAAGGAGAAACTGTTGGAGAACAGAGATTTTATCATAATCGGAGAAAATATCCGGCGATTGCGTAAAAGTAATAATTATACACAGGAGTATCTTGCAGAGAAACTTCATATTTCCTCAAATCATGTATATCGTATTGAAAATGCAGAAGCACATATCAGCATGCCTCTTCTTCTGAAAATAAAACATTTATTTGAAGTTGATGCAAATGAACTTTTAGAAGAACATGATAATGAAGAGAAAGAAATTTTATTCAAGAAAAATCCTTTACATAGTCTGAAGAGTATGACAGATATTCAGGCTCTTCTGGCAGGATGTACGGAACAGGAACAGGAACTACTTCTATGTAATCTATATCAGCTTTGTTACCTTTTAAAGGCCTCCAGACACAGCTGAAAAATGGACTTTCTTGGTCCATAAAAAGATATTTGGAGAAAATATCTTTTTATGAGCCAAGAAAGCTCAGGATTCTACAAGGATCGTGTACCTTGAAAATTTCATATCAGCATTACAGTAACGTTCCCGTCCGGGGGAGCGTAGCAGGAGAAAACGCAAGGATCATGTAAGACAATACGGTTCAGTCAGACAGCAGGAAAGGCTTCATGCAGAACATCATACGCTGACAGCAGAGATATTGCAACAGAGGCAGTGACACCGTAAAGTGCAGACAATATAGACATCAGGTTTGACATCGTGGCAGAGCATCAGCAGCCGTATTTCTTATATAGGAGCGCCCCTTTCATTCTGAGAGCAGCCGGTGGCATGGCTGCAGCGCCACGAACCCGGATGGATGATAATGATACACCATAGTCCAACACTCAGACGGATAGACCGACCTTAAGTTGTAATCAGGAAGACTTCTGGAAGATCTGTGCAGGTATCTGTGCCGGGTACCGGCTGTAATGTTCCCCATGATATCAGGGGTGTGAGAGGACAAATACGATATCAGAAGAAACAGAACAAAAAGAAAATCAATCGAAGTGTGCTGTTGATATCAGATACATGCGGCCAGGGCAGAGCTCTGGCCGTATTGATGTGGTTTCAACAAAATGACACTGGGGAGGATGAGAATAAAGATGAGCGTGAGAGAAGATGCATTATAACCGCTTTCAGGAACAGGCACATGAGGAGATAGATAGAATCTTTCGTATTATATTACCAAAGCACAATATGACGATCCGGGAAGAACAGATTGACCTTTGCCACCAGATGTTTAAGGCTCTCTGGAACGGGCAGGTTGCTTTATGCGATGCGGCAGTAGGAGTTGGAAAAACGTATGCTTATCTGATCGCAGGCATCTTGTTCCGGAAGTACAGCGGTACACAGAATGGCAACTACTGCATGAGCCGGGATACCCGGCCGATTGTGATCTCCACTTCAAGCATTGCCCTGCAGGACGCACTGCTGGGAGAATATATCCCATTACTATCAAAGATACTGGCAGAAGAGAGGATAATCCGCCGTCCGATTCGGACAGTGCTCCGCAAGGGAAAAGAGCATTTTGTATGTGATGAGAGGCTTGATTTGAGAATATCAGCAATCAGCAGTAAGAAGAATTTTCGCCAGAGAGAGGCGCTGGAAGAATTATGTAAGACTTATGACATGGATCTGGTAAATCATCTCAGCGGTTTTGACCGGAGAATGGTCTGCGTACCGAAAAGGTGTCCGGCGGATTGTTCCTTACGGGAGCATTGCAGATACCAGTCTTTTTTGAAGCAGGCCGTAGAAACAGACATCGAAATCCAGATCTGCAACCATAATTATCTTCTGGCTGATGCGGCTCACAGGAGCAACGGTTATCGGCCATTACTAAAAGAGTATCAAATCTTGATTATAGACGAAGCTCATAAACTTCCGGAAACGGCACAGCAGATGTACGGAAGACGTCTGGAAAGAGAAGATGCTGCTGAAATCTGCACACTGCTGGAGCAGGAGAAATATACTCATACTGCTGCGAAACTGAGGGAGGGATTCCATCAGCTTTTCTCAGCAGTTATCCAGGAGACAGACGCTACAGACAGGAATCAATGTAGAACAAAAAAATCAGATCAGGAACGGTTTTCGTTTCTTCCGGGAGAACTGCCAAAGGAGGCATTGAAACACTGCATCCGACTGCTGAAAAAGGCGGAGGATACCACGGAAGGAAAAATCCCCCGGTGGCTTTCAAATCGGCTGGGAGAAACCAGAGAGCTTCTACGTCTGTTCTTCTCGGTGGACCGAAACTGGATCTTTTTTCTGGAGTTCACAAGAAAAGGAGAGCCCATACTCTGCGCTGCCCACCGAAAGATAACGGAAAGGCTGGAGCGGGAAATCTGGGAACAGGGGATACCATCCATTTTAACCTCCGGCACACTGGCCGCAGGCGGCAGCTTCCAGAGAATCCGGCAGCTTTGCGGGCTGTCGGAGTATTCCCGTGTGCAGGAGTATACAGCGGCATCCCCTTTTCATTATAGAGAAAATGTCCTGCTGTATTTGCCAAAGGTTTATAGGGGAAAGAAGAGAAGAACTCAAAGAAAATATTCATTGGAACAGAAACAGATCAGACTGGTCGCTGACCAGATCGAAATGCTGATCCAGGCCACCAACGGGCATACTCTTGTGCTTTTTACCTCTTATACGATGATGGGAAGCGTTTATCGGGTACTCAGGGGAAAAACCAATGTTCCAATACTGCGCGTATGGAAAGATTCCCAGCGAGTGATCCGGGAATTTAAAGATCAGAAGAATGCAGTCCTGTTCGCAGCTGGATCCTGTTGGGAGGGCGTGGACTTCCCTGGAGATATGGTGTCTTCATTGATCCTTGTGCGGTTGCCTTTTCCGGTGCCGGATCCGATGCGGGAGGCAGAGCGTGAGAACTACGATAGTCTGAAGGAGTACATCCATCAGATTGTTGTCCCGGACATGCAGTTGAAGCTGCGGCAGGGATTCGGCAGAGCCATCCGGATAGAGACGGATACCTGCGTTGTGTCCATTCTGGACGGCAGAGCAGCACCGGGAGGACGATATCACCAAGCAGTGTTAGAGGCTTTGCCAGAGTGCCGGATGACAGAGCAAATTGCGGATGTGGAGCAGTTTATCCGGGAACGGAAAGGGATTGAATATTATATGTAAAAGCGGCGTTAGGACCAGCCGGAAAGATTGGTGGTTCTGCTTGCTTTTCAGAAAATAGATTGGTGGTATTGGTGAATAGCTTGTTTCACATGAAGTGGGTATACTGTGTATAGCGTCAGAGAAAGGAGAGAGGCCCGTGAGACGATACGAAGTTGGAACAGTAAAAGACGGAACCGTGAGATACTATTTCGTCCGGGAAAAGGAGACACTTGCAATCGAGCCTCTGACAGCCAAGTACCTGAAGCATTATATCAACAGCAACCATTCACCCAACACAGCAAGGAGGGCGGCATATGCCCTGTGCTTCTATCTGGAATATCTGAATGAGAAGCGGATGAAACTTACGGAACCCTATGATTTATCCTTTGATGAGCAGTATCAGCATTTCACAGGATTTCTTTCCTGGCTGAAACGGATTCCTTACAAAATTGAAGACGAGAAGATCCCGAGGAATAAAACCTGTAACGCATATTTAAAAGATGTGTTCAGGTTTTATTCTTTTATCGAGAGTGAGTATCCGGATACCGGTTATCTCAAAGTCTTGTCCTATCAGCAGACCGTGGCCGTGAATGCGGTGGGAGTAAGGAAGACCCTGCGGTATCGGACATTCAAAGGCTACCTGAAAGACGAGGAACGCAATGTCCGGGCGGCAAGTCAGGAAGAAGTCCTGGACACGCTGAAAGCCTGTACGAACTGCCGGGATCAACTGCTGATCCTGATGATGGCGGAACTTGGCTTCCGGCTGGGTGAGATCCTGGGGATTGATTACACAAAGGATATCGATTATGACACCCACGAGGTAAAAGTCCGGTTCCGCTCCGATAATGAGAATGAGGCAAGGGCGAAGAATGCGGAAGAAAGACGGGGAAAACTCAGTGAGGATACCTTCCTGTTCCTGCTTCATTACATCAGCGAATACCGGGAACTGTTGCAGTACCAGACCTTTCTTTTTATCAATATCGCGGGCGACACCAAAGGGAAGCCGTTAAAAGCAGCCTCAGTGTATGACATGTTTGAGAGGATGGAAGCAAAGACCGGAGTGAAACTGACGCCCCATATGATCCGCCGTTACTTCGGAAATCTCCGGTATGAATCCGGCTGGGCGCTGGAGCTGATCAGTTACGCATATGGTCACCGGCATCTGGAGACGACAAAAGATTATCTGGATATCATAGACAGCAGGCTGATTGATGCCAGCAACCGATTCTATGAAGAGACAAAAGATATTTACGGAGTGGATGGATTGCTGCGCAGGAGGTGAGAAACGTGCCGGCTTATCAACTACATATTGCAGACCCACAGGAAATCCGGCAGGAAGAGCAGAGAAGAAAAGAATTAAGAGATGAACTGGAGAAATGCACCCAGGTAAACGGAACTTTCCGCAATAAGATCTACCCATTCCTTGTAAGCAGTGGAATTGAGCATCTAACAGAGATTGATTATCCGCTGCGGATCCAGTTTAAAGACTTTGCAAAAAAGAGTTTCCTGCAGAAAAAGCAAAATATCATGATAAATGCTTTTGACCGGATCAGACAGCAGGCAGTATGGGAAGAACAAAAGACACTGGCAGGAAGGAAAAAATATAAGCTGCGGTATGAGAACGCTCTGATCTTCCTGAAATATCTTCCGGACCAGGAGATAGCAGAGAAATATACGATTGCCAGAGACGAAAGCAATCTGGTATGGGATTTCCGCATCGCCTGTTCGGAGAAGATGAAACAGCAAATCTTCCGAGCAATCTGTTCCCTGTCCAGAGAGAAGAAAAGTTCCTGGGAAAGAAACATGTCGCTGACAGGACTGCGATGCTTATATCAATTTTGTGTCCGGGCAGGAATCGATGATATTGAACAGATGGAACTGGAAGAGAAAGAACGGTTCGCACAGGAACTCCGTAGACTGCCGAGGTCGGAGAAAAGCCGGAAAAGCATGTTCGGTATCCTTGCATGGATTCAACGCCACGAATTCCTGTCGGCAAAAGAGATCCACTGGCAGGCAAATGTCTGGTATTTGGAACGGATCCATATCGCAAGGGAACGGATTAACGAGAGTAATCCTGCAGGATGCCTGATCTTCGAAGATGTGAAGAACAGGGAGAACCGGGAACTGCTGAAAAGGTATATGAAATATCTGATCGCAGTATCTGACTTGTCGGTCAGTAACATCCGGGATAAAAGCATGTACCTGCGGAACTATCTGAAATTTTTAGATGGGGAGAAACTCACTGTAGGTGCAGTGGTCAGAGAAATTTTCGAGGTTTATATCAATCAGATACTGGAAAAAGAACTGGAGCCTAAAAGCTTTAATACAGAACTTCTGGCAGTCACACAGTTTTATAATTTCCTGCTGGTAAGGGGCGAAGTCAGCCGCATGCCATATCGACCCAATGACTACATACAGAAGAGTTTTGAGATCCATCATGACCGAAGCGTGGAAGCGGACGTTAGCGAAGAAATTATCTCAAAACTCCGGTATTTCCCGGAACATCTCAGACTGATGTACCTGCACTTGTGGGGAATCGGCCTGAGAGCCAGCGAAGTTTGTACGCTAAAAGGAGATGCCTATGAATGGGATGGCAGGGATGCATGGATCAAGGTCTGGCAGACAAAGATGCGGAAATACAAGAGAGTTCCCATTCCGGAGATGCTGTACCGGCTGATGAAGGTGTACATCAAAAAATATGATATTGGTGCAGACGACTATCTGTTCCCGAACAGCAAAGGCGGAGCATTCCGCTACGGAACCCTTCGATCCCAGATGCTGCGGTACTGTGAAGAAAATCAGATCCACGGTGGAGAATATATTTTCCGCTCCCATGACTATCGGCATAGTGTGGCGACAGAATTTTATGATAACGGCGTGCCCTTATCCAGTGTCAGAGACTACCATGGACATACCTATGATGAGATGACGCTGCAGTATGTGGATCATATGCCGGAAAGGGTGGAGAAAGCGGCAGACGCTGTATTTCGTAATCCAGAGAATAACCTGGCGGCAGGGTTGCTGAAAACAATGAATAAAGGAAAGAACATGAACAGATAGTTGTGCGAGTTTGAAAGAAACAAAGGTGAGAACAGATGAAAAATAAATATTTTATCCGGGAGATGCCGTGTTATACAAAGGCGACTTTTGAACAGAGACAGCGGATTCCACCAGGAGCATTCTACTATTTGAAAGCTTTGCCGACCGAAGGAGTGAGAAATGAGTTCTATGATTTCCTGAAAAAAAGAGGCAGAGAGGTGGCTGCCACAACGATGTACTCCGAAGTGTGGAGATACGATGCGGTCAGCGCATTCCTGGCAAAACGAGCAAAGAGAGTTCAGAGCCTGAAGGAAAGAGAACCGGATGTTTGGCTGAGACAACTGCGGGCATGGATGTTGGAGAAAGGATACCACCTGACCGTCTCTGCCGTCAGTGAGTATGGCGTTGAAAAAGTGATGCCGTCTGTGATAATCCGATATTTCCGTATGGTATTAACAGAACTTACACCGGAAGATGAAAGGATGGAAGTGGAAAAGGATGTCTGGAAGATAAAAAAACTGGATATTCCTGTCAAAGAAAACCTGATTCGGAACGATCTGACGTTAAACTTTACAAGGATACCACAGCCGGATATCCGGGCAGAGACGAAAAAAGGAATCTATGTGAATCTGCGATCAGAAGCGGTCGATACTATAAGGAAAGAAATCCATGCGATCCAAAGATTTGCGGGATATCTGAAAGAGAAATATCCTCAGATACAGTCCTGTCAGGACATAGACAGAAATCTGATAGAAGAATATCTGGTCTGGTTCCGCACAGAGATCCGGAAGAAAGACTATCGGGCGGAACTGACCCGGTTAAGGAGTATTCTGGACAGCATCGGGAAAGTTTACGGTTACCGCCATCTTCAGGTACTATTTTTAAATACGGATATCCCGTCTACACCGCAGGCAGAATTCAGGACCTATACAGACTGGGAAATCCAGAAATTTAATGCGGCGGTGGCAAAACTGGACATCCAGATAGCAAGGCTACTGGTGATCCACCAGATGCTGGGAACTCGGATCTCCGACACACTGACACTCTGGACGGACTGCCTGTTCGAACAGAAGCAGGTGCCTATGATCCGGATCCGCCAGATGAAGACGAATACCTATATCAAACCCATCAGCCGGGAATTGGAAGAGCTGATCAAACTGGCAATTGCAGAGACAAAAAAGCGGTATGGAGAGACAAAATATATATTTGTCCGTGAAGAAGATCCAACCAAGCCCATGAAATACGGAACATTGCAGGGAAAGATCATGGCAATGATCCAGAAAGAGCAGCTCAAAGACGGAAACGGGAAACTCTTCGGATTTAATACCCATATGTTCCGGCATTACTATGGCTCGAAGATCACAGAGATGGATCTGGATGACTGGACGCTGGCGAAGCTGTTTGGACATAAAAGTATTAAGAGCGTGAAATATTACCGACGGATGAGTAATCATCGGCTGGCAGAGGATACAAGAGAGATCCGGGAGAGAAAATCACAATTCATCGCAGGGTACTTGGAAGGATGGGGAGAGGAATATGAGCAAGTACGATAAAATGGTAGCTCTGAATGCAGAGCGGAGCAAAGAGAAGATCGAGAAAGCAAAGAAGACAATCTGGGATATGGTAGATAAGGAAGAAAAAGTGACGATCCCAAAGCTGATGCAAAAGACAGGGCTGTCCAGAGGATTCTTTTATAAGAACAATGTCATCCGGGGAGAACTGGACCGGGCATTAGAATGTCAGGTGGGGATGATCGATCCGAGAAGGAGTATTATCAACCATGCTATGGATCAGCAGATCCTGCGGCTGCAGAAACAGATCGCAGAACAGAAGCAAAAGATTGAAAGTCTGGAGAAAGAAAATGCAAGGCTGAAAAGAGCCATAGATCAGAAATCGGTGAACTTCCTGAAGAATTTGTAGGAAGAGAATAGTAGAATTAAAAAAGAAAATAAGGATGATCGGCAGACATGCGGGGGAGCGTGTCTGTTGGTTGTTGTGGAGATAAATAGTTAATATGCTTTTTAAAGATATAGTGATATAATATTTAGTATATTATATGAATTTTAAGGAGCATTATTATGAGTACGTTTCGTGATTGGCAAAGATATAAAAAATTGAGTGATCGAGGAGATTCAAATTCAGAGGTTGATTTGTTGAAAAAGAAAGATACAGATGATTTCATAGTAAGGAAAATAATATATGGGATAGATTATCCTTTATATAAAGCTGTATTCACACGAGAAATGCGTGCGTTATATAGATTAAATAAGTGTGATAATATTGTGAAAATATTGGGCGATGATTACTTAACGGTAGCAAAAACGAAAGAAAATGTTGGAATAATATATTTGGAGTATATTAAAGGTATCGAGTTAGGACGAGCTTCTATAGAAAATTTTTCATCTAAGGATAAATTTTCTATTATCAAGCAATTACTAGATGCAATCGAAGTTTCTCATTCAAATGGAATAATACATAGAGATATAAATCCCAATAATATAATGTTAACCGAAGATAATAAGGTTAAACTTATAGATTTTGGAATATGTAAGATAAAGGACATGATAAATCCTGAAACAGTTTATAGGCTTGGAACTAATGCTTATTCAGCGCCAGAAGTTCATTTGCACAGTGAAAATGCTACTGAAAAAAGCGACTTATATTCAATAGGAGCAGTTATTTATTATCTATTTACTGGAAAGCAGCCACCATTATCGTCAGAGTTTCAAAATGAATTGAACAAGTCTAGAGGAATGGATATCGAGTTAAAGCCTATAGTGAAGAAACTGGTTGAAAACAATCCAGACGATAGGTATGAAAATATATTTGAATTGCGAACCGCATTTTCAAATTTATTTACACGCTTTTTAGATTTGGACAAAGTTGTTGTTATGACAGCAGCATATGAAAGAATTAGAGAATTAAGAAGTTATAAACTATTACCACAGTCTGTGGATATTAAGGAAGCCTCAGAAAAATATATGCCTGATAATTTTACAGATATGTATGCATTTTGTCGAATGGAAAATGAAACAAGAATTTATTGCTTTTTGGGGTTTAACTTTATAGCAGAATGTGTTTTTGATGAACAGCAAAGTGTTTTTGATGTTATAAAATTTAAAAAAATCCAGCCGATTGATCGGGATAGGCTAAAAAATCAGTATGCAAAAATAGAAGCACATATAATATTTGCAGATAAAAGATTTGCACATAGGGAAAGAAAGAATGACAGCATAGAGATAAAGAATATTATTATTGATTATTACAATGAATATGCTTCAAATAATAATGTAGACTATGAATATAAAAGCAAATATGGGGTATGGAGAGATTTACTTGAACTTCTTAAAGAAGACATAGAGAAAAATGTTGTAAGATTACCATATGATTCGTTTGAAGTAAAAGATAAACTGTTAAGGTTTCGATTAAAAAAAGGAACTTTTATTGACGAAGAACGCTTAAATAAAGAACAAATTTTTGTATTTGAGAAAAAGACTGGTAGGAATAAAAACAAAATTAAACCAGTAACTGTTGGATCATATGAGAATGATATTTATGAAAAAGGGCATGTAATATTAGAAATAAAGAAGCAAGCAAGTATTGGATTACCTGCAAGTGGATATATATGTTTTGACTATAGAAAAGATAAAATAAATGTAGAGAGACAGTTAGATGCACTGAATATTCTTGAAAGGGAGGATTATCAATGTTCGTTCAGTTTGAAAAGAATTATTTCGGGCGTAGAGACTCCTTCGGTCAATGTGATTTCAAAACCACTTCATTTATATAATGAAGACTTGGATTTACCACAAAGAACTGCCATACAAAAAGCCTTAGATGCTGAGTCTATTGCAATTATTCAAGGCCCGCCGGGTACTGGAAAAACGAATGTTATTATCGAAATCATCTTACAGATAATGAAAGAAAATAGGAGAAACCGTGATCTTGAACCTAAAAAAGTTTTATTGGTATCCCAGTCTCATCCAGCAGTAGATAAAATGTTGGAGGATTTAATACGAGAGAGCAGAGAGAGACCGGATTTGTTACGGATTGGAAGAGATGAGAAACTTAACGATGAAATAAGAGAAGAATATTCTATTAATGATGTAAAGGAAAGATGGTATCAAGAGGTACAAAAAAATTGCCAAGAATATGCACAAAAAGCACTTGCAGAAATAGGTATTAAAGAGAGCGAATTTGATGAATATTATTTGAAACTTGAAAATTCTAAAATCGAAAATGAAGTAATATCACCAGAAGACATGGAATTCATTGAAAGTTTCCGTAAGAAAACAAAAGGTTTAAAATCTGAACAGGTAAGAAATATATTGGAGATACAGCGGGAATGGACGGAAAGATTAAAGCAATGTGAAGAGGTAGAACTATATATTATAAAAAGCACTTCAATCATTGCAGGAACCTGTACAGGATTCGTTTCAAATAGGGTCATTAGAGACGTAGACTTTGATTATGTTATTGTTGATGAAGCAGCAAAGGCAACTTTCCCAGAGTTAGCAGTATCTTTAAATAAAGCTCACAAGATTATTTTAGTGGGAGATCACCAGCAATTGCCGCCAGTGCTAGATACAGAACTAATAAGAAACAATAAGGATAAGATTGATGAAGAGCTGTTAGCGCAGGGAATATTTGAAAAATTGTATAATATGTTCCCTGAGACAAATAAGCATCGGCTAACAATACAATACCGGATGCATCCAGTTATAGGAACTTTAATAAGCCATGTGTTCTATAATGATGACATTCAGAATGGTGTGGAGGCTAAAGACAGAGAATTGCACATTGAGGGGTATAAGGATATTGCTATAGAATGGATTAGTACATCTAAATACCCAACCAAGGAAAAATATGAAAGGGTTTTTGACAGCAATGGGAAAAAATCCTATCAAAACTTTCTGGAGAAAACTATAATAGAGAAAAAATTGTTAGATTTAGATTCAAAGCTGAAGAAGATAACAAAAATTGCAGTTATTACAGCATATGGACCGCAAAAATATATTTTGCAGTCAATGGTAAAAAAGCATTCTTTTAAATATCTTGAGGTGGACGTAGATACTGTAGATGCATTCCAAGGAAGTCAAAAAGATATCATAATTTATTCTACGGTTAGAAGTAGTTCAAATCAATATGGGATTGGTTTCCTCAAATCTGAAGCAAGGATAAACGTGGCATTTTCAAGAGCAAGATGTTTGTTGATTATTGTAGGAGATATGGATTTTCTTAATAATTATAAAATTAGAGGAAATAAATTTCCTGAAATTATAAAGTACATTACTGAATCAGAAGGGTGTAGAATTATTCAAGGAATACAGGAGAAAAACTGATGAAACAATTGATAGCCAATGTAGTAAGAAACATTCCTAGAGAATTAAAAAATTATCATATAATTAAACGACAGGATATTTATATTCCATATTGTGAAATAGGGGTTACTTGCTTGACTAAAGAAGTGACAGAAATTAATCTTTTTTTTGAGACAGTTTTAAAACTTGTCGATGCAGGAATTAAGGATGTCTATGAGATATCTACCATAATGGGAGTGGAATTTAAATTGTTGAAAGAAACTTTGGTAGATATGATTGAACAAATGTACCTTACAACTTCAGAAAACAGGATCTTAATAACACAAAAAGGCAAAAAGGCATTGACTGAACGAAAATTAGTTACTATTCAAAAGAAGAATATTAATGAAATTTTTGTTAATATGATTAGCGGCGAACTGGAAGAAAATTCAAGAGTTGCGGTGGTAAAAGCATCCAAAAGAGATTTGTGTCTAAGTGAAGAATGTGCAATAACAAAAGATTTTTTAGAAGCCCGCTATGTAGCTATCAATGAGATATACCAGAATAATCAAATAGAGAATCATTTTTTTAATACTAGAGTTTTACAAAGAGAATTATATAAAATATTGGATGTTTCATATAATAGACTTCAGTATATGAAAGAGGAATTAATAATATATAAAAATAATGATTCTGATGACTATGAGTTCGTAATTAGCGGCGATGTTGGAGAGCAGTATCTTAACTGTTTTTATCGTCAAGTACGAGAAATTGTATATTCTGGGATGGAAAATTTTTTTGAAAGAGATTGGTCTTTCGCAAATAGTCATCGAAATATGCGTCTGGTAAACTTAGAAGAAAGATTAAAAAAGAAAAAACTTATTGAGGATATGTACGGAAAAGATACTGTTTCAGACGAACTTTTGGATGAGTTTATGCAAAAACGAGAACTGGTTGATAACAGAGAGATAGAAATGTTCTTCTTAAATAATGAAGAACTAGAATATGATGGATTATTTGTATCATGTGATAGATTGAGAAGAATACTTAATAATACTATCATAACAGCTATTAACCATATTTTGAAAAAGAAGGTATGGATTTTATACCAACCAGAAGAATTTGATATAGTCAATTATTTGAATAAAAACTTTGGAGACAAAAGAAAGAAAAAGGAAATGTTTTTTTTAGAAAAGCAGGAACAAGAAAGTCAATTTATATGTTTTTATCCTAATGTTCTAATAGAATTTGTTGAAAGGACGGAGAATGTCTTTGATCGTCCTATTTCCATCTTAGAAGGACGTATAGAATTTGATACTAATGATATAAAAAACAAGATGGAAAAAATTATTAATGAAAGAAATATATCATTTGAACAACAGAAAAAAGAGGTGTCAGATAAAAAAGATTATTGTAAACCAATAAAAGAGTCAGAGAAGAAAAATGTAAAAAGGAAAAGATAAGACAATAGCAAGGGGAAACTCTTGCTATTTGTAATTAGATAATATGAAGTGAACAGGAAACACAGTTTTGTATGCTGTTAAAAGCAGTATTTCCGGGCAGGAAGAGAGGTGGGCTAAAGTTTACGGATGAGCCTACGGGAGCGCTGGATTCTCGCTCAACGGATGAGCTTCTTTCTCTGTTTGCCAAGATCAACAAGAGAGGACAGACTATCCTTATGGTGACACATTCCGTCAAGGCTGCAAGCCGCGCGGGCCGCGTCCTGTTTATCCGCGACGGCGAGGTGTTCCATCAGGTTTACAGAGGCGGCATGGCGGATGAACAGCTCTATCAGAAGATATCCGACACGCTGACAATGCTGGCGACAGGCGGTGAGAGACGATGAAGGGCGGATTTTATCTCAAGCTGGCAAGGAACGGCATGTCAAAAAACCGGAAGCTCTATGTGCCTTATATCCTGACCTGCATCTGTATGGTTATGATGTTCTACATTGTATGCTATCTTGCTATGGGTGCTGACTTTCGGGAGGTTTACGGCGGGGAGATGGTGCAGATGGTGATTGGGTTCGGCGTGTCTGTGATTGGTGTCTTTTCACTTATATTTTTGTATTACACGAATTCCTTTCTCATCCGAAGGAGGCAGAAGGAGTTCGGGCTTTATAACATTCTCGGTATGGGGAAACGCAGCCTGGTCAAGCTGCTTGTCTGTGAAAATCTAATTCTGTCGGCCGTCTCCATCGCGGCGGGGCTTGTGCTGGGCATACTGTTCTCGAAGCTGGCGGAGATGGCGGCTATGAAGATGCTGGGCGGGGAGATCGGATTCGACATCCATGTGGCGGCGGCTCCGGTTCTCTATACGATAGCGTTATTCCTGCTTATTTTCATGCTGATTATGGTGCGGATGCTGTATGCTATCTTAAGGCTCCGCCCGGTAGAAATGCTCAAAAGTGAAAGCGCCGGTGAAAAGCCGCCGAAGACCAACTGGGCGCTGGCTCTCATCGGTCTGGCGATTATGGCTGTGGCTTATTACCTTGCGGTATCCATTGAAGATCCCATGACGGCGATGCTGACCTTTTTTATTGCGGTTATCATGGTCATCGTTGCTACCTACCTCTTATTTATCGCGGGTTCCGTGGCTCTGTGCAGGACTCTCCAGAAGAATAAAAAATATTATTATAAGACGAACCATTTCGTATCGCTCTCCTCTATGATATACAGGATGAAGCGAAACGGGGCGGGACTCGCGTCCATCTGTATCCTGTCCACCATGATGCTGGTAACCATATCTTCCACGGTATGCCTGTATGCGCAGAATGAAAATGCCATTAACGCTCGGTATCCCCATGACATTTCTGTCCGGCTCAGTGCAGGGGGAGGGATGATGTTTGACAGTGGCGCCATGGATTCCTATTTCGGCGCAGTGGATGAAGTGCTCGCGGAGTACGGGCAGACACCGGAAAATGCCGAACAGTACCGCTCCTATACAATTTCAGCCATGCAGTCGGGCGAAAAAATCCTGCTCGATATTTACGGTTTAGATGAGACGGGAGACTGGGATTACACAAAAGCGGTCAGTGTGAATATAATCCCTCTGGAGGATTATAACCGTCTCAGCGGAGAGGACAGGGAACTGGCAGAGGGCGAAGTGCTGTACTATCCCCACAACATGAATTACGACGGGGACACTCTCAGCATGGAGCACTTCGGTACATGGAAGGCGGAACGCTTAAAGTCCAGTCCCATCAGTCTGGAAGACGCCGCGGTAGATATGATCGGAACACTCTTTGTGGTGGTGAGAGATACATCAGTCATCGACGAGGTTTATCAGTACGAGATCGAGCTGACCGAAAAAAATAATGCAGGATATGCCCAGCCTCTGTTCCAGTGCTATGATTTTGATCTGGGATGTGATGAGGATACACAGATTGAGATATATAATGATCTTTATGAACGTATCGCACAGACCGCAGAGGAGTCACAGGATCAGGTGAGCTATATGCTCGAGTCGCGCGCACAGGGCAGAGGCGACATTACGGCGTTGTACGGCGCGCTGTTCTTCCTTGGTATGCTCCTTGGGGCAGTGTTCCTCTTCGGCACAGTGCTTATTATCTATTACAAACAGATATCCGAGGGATATGAGGATCAGGGGCGCTTTGGTATCCTGATGAAAGTCGGCATGACCCGCAGAGAAGTGAAGAAAAGCATCAATTCACAGGTGCTTACGGTATTTTTTCTTCCACTTCTTGTGGCAGGGCTTCACCTTGGATTTGCCTTCCCGCTTATATCGAAGATACTGGGGCTGATGGCGACGGGAGGAACAGTGAAGCTCTTAATAAATGTGACGATAGGATGTTACCTGATATTTGCCTTCTTCTATGTAGTTGTTTACATGGTGACGTCGAAAAATTATTATATAATTGTTAATTCTAGCAATAAAAAATAGAATATTCTGATAAAATGCAAAATTATCTGTTCAAATTATAAGCTATGGATGGTATACTATATGTATAAGATCAGCGGGAGAGAAATGCTGAAACAACAGGCTGCCGGATCTTTCGGCAGCCAGAAAAATACAGTGGTCCGCAGAGAGGAGTGACAGATATGATGCAGCACACGATAATTACGATCGGCAGACAGTTTGGCAGCGGGGGACATGAGGTTGGCAACCGATTGGCGGAGCGGCTCGATATTCCGCTTTATGACCATAACCTGATCCGTATGGCGGCACAGGAACTTCGTATAAGCAATGAAGAAGCGACAAAAGTGGATGAGACGATCCTTGGGCGTTTTCTTTCCGCATATGTGGTGAGCACGGGCGATTACACCGCGTTTATGGGCGGCGAGGAAGCGGGAAAGCCCTTGAGCGACAGAGTATTTGAAAGGCAGTCAGCCATTATCCGTAAGCTTGCGGAGCGCGGGCCGGGCATCTTTGTGGGAAGGTGCGCAGATTACATACTGGGCGATTATTCTAATTGCGTCAATACTTTCATCTATGCATATAAAGAAGACCGCATCCGGCGTATCATGAAGTTCTATAAGCTGGAGGAGAAACAGGCTGCGGACAAAGTAAAGAGGATGGACCGTGACAGGAAGCTTTACTACGAGGCGCGCACGGGCAGAGAGTGGGGAGGAATCGAGGCCAACGCCATGATGTTTAACACAAGCCTTCTGGGTATCGACGGAGTGGTGGAGGCTCTGGAAGCAATCTATCATAAGTGGGAAACAAGATAAGACAAAAAATCTTCGTTTTGTGCCGTGTCTGTTCGGATATGAAAATTGACTTCTTTCTTTCATGCGTATATAATAGCAGTTGAGAAAAATTATCAAGAACATGTGGGGAAAGAAGTGACATCATGAAGCTGAAAGAGGGAAAGAACCGTCACACTTATGTGGTAGAGAAGATTGAGATCGAACTGGATGTGGAACGGAGGCTGGAAGCTCTCGGGCTGACAGAAGGTTCGAAGATTACAGTATTGAATAACGATAAAAAAGGGGCGATGACCGTTCGTTTCCGGGGAACCCGTTTTGCCATCGGCAGACGCATCGCTGAAAACATCCTCGTAAAGGAGGATGCGGCATGAGTAAAGAAGTGATCAATGTCGGGTTTATCGGTAATCCCAACTGCGGAAAAACAACGCTTTTTAACGCCTATACAGGGGCAAACCTGAAAGTTGCCAACTGGCCCGGCGTTACGGTGGAGAAGAAAGAAGGAAAAGCTACATATAAGGGGCAGGAGTTTAAGCTGATTGACCTGCCCGGCATTTACAGCCTGACCTCCTACACAATGGAGGAAAAAGTGTCGAGAGAGTGTATCATGAGCGACGAGGTAGATGTGATCGTGGACGTGGTGGACGCGTCCTGCTTGGAGCGAAATCTCTACCTCACACTGCAGCTTATCGAGCTTGGTAAGCCGGTAGTGCTGGCGCTCAACATGATGGATATCGTTGAGGAGCGGGGCATGGAGATTGATCTTCACCGTCTGCCGGAGATGCTCGGTATCCCGGCGATCCCGGTGTCTGCCAGAAAGAAGAGCGGGCTTGAGATCCTGATGCACGCGGTGGCACACCATAACGAGTACGCGAATCAGGGACCGTTCATCCATCATCACGAGGATAAGACAGGACATAAGCATGACCATCACAGTGAGTACGCCATGGTGTATAGTGACGAGATCGAGGATAAGATCGACGCGGTCATGGAACTGTTTCGCAGAGAATACCCGGAGATGGAGAATCCCCGCTGGCATGCGATCAAGGCGCTGGAGCAGGACAAAAGTGTGCTGGACAACCATCCGGTGGATCTGACGGGGATCGTGGACCGCAGCTATGAAAAAGATATCATCAACGAAAAATATGATTTCATAGAAGAAGTGATCGAGGAGACGCTTGTAAACAAAAGCGCAAAGGAGGAAAGCACGGAGAGGGCGGACCGCTTCATGACCGGGAAATGGCTGGGACTTCCTATATTTCTCGTTATCATGGCGCTTGTATTCTTCCTGACGTTTACCGTGGGGGACTGGCTGAAAGGGTACTTTGAGACGGGACTTGAGTGGCTGACCGGAACAGTGGGCGGCGGTCTTGAGGCGGCAGGGATATCGCCCGTGCTGAACTCGCTGATCGTGGACGGAATCATTTCCGGCGTAGGCGGGATACTTACGTTCCTGCCGAATATCTTCATTCTCTTCCTGGCGCTGGCGTTCCTTGAGGACAGCGGATATATGGCGAGGGTGGCGTATGTGATGGATGATATCATGGGGCATCTGGGGCTGTCGGGCAGAGCATTTCTTCCGATGCTCTTAGGTTTTGGATGTTCTGTGCCCGCGGTCATGGCTTCCCGCGCGCTGGAACACAGGAAAGACCGGTTAAAGACGATTCTTGTGACGCCGTTTATGTCATGCAGCGCAAGGCTTCCTATCTACGTGCTGTTTTCGTCCATGTTCTTCGGAAAACGCGCGATGATCGTCTGCTATTCTATGTATATTCTGGGAATCGCGGTGGCGATTCTGACGGCGTTTATCCTGTCCAAGATCGACGGAAGCAAGGCGGAACACGCCCTGCTCATTGAACTTCCGGAGTACAAGACACCCAATGCGAGGACGATCGCAGTATATGTGTGGCAAAAGGTAAAGGATTACCTGACGAAAGCAGGAACAGTCATTTTCCTTGCCTCGATCGTGATGTGGCTGCTTTTAAATTTCGGCCCATCGGGATATGTGACGGAGATCGGTGAGAGTTTCGGCTCTATCGCGGGAAAGCTGATCGTTCCATTCTTCAGGCCGCTTGGACTTGGATACTGGCAGATCGTGGTGGCGCTCATCGCGGGGATTGCGGCGAAAGAAGTGGTGGTGTCAAGCTGCAGCGTGCTCTTCGGCATTCAGAATATCACTACGGCACACGGCATGGACAGTTTTGTCACTATGCTGGGGACAATGGGATTCGGCGCGGCAAATGCATATGCGCTGATGGTGTTCTGTCTGCTGTATGTGCCCTGCACAGCGACTATCGCGACCATTTACCGGGAGGTGGGAAGCAAGAGGATCACAGCCGGGATCATCTGCTTCCAGCTTGCAGTAGCGTGGGTCGTAAGCTTCATTGCGTTTCATGTGGCGGGATTGTTTTTCTGAACGAGCGGCAGAGTTGTTTTAAACAGACTGGGATACCTTAATCAGGCGTTATCATATGAGACAGATTTAAGCAGCAGCCCTTTTGTATTGCAGAGGGATGCTGCTTTTTCTCTGCCTTCTAAAATGTCACGGAGGCTGCCAGGAGTTCTTTTTCCGGCTCCGACTTCCAGGAGGGTCCCCATGATGAGGGAAGGCATGCGAAAGAGAAAATCGTTGGCGGTTATTGTGATCGCAAAAAAATGCGCTGACTGTTCCGGGCCAAGCGTATATGGGCGGGCACTGGAAGGATACTGTCTGGGATTTTGCAAACCGCATATTATACGGATATCATAGATCTCTTTTTCCGTTTTCTTTTTCGCCCGAGCTCCGGAAAAGCCGAGGAAGTCGTGTCTGCCTATAAGAAGCGAGGCGGCTTCCTTCATGGCATTTTCATCGAGCGGAATAGGAAAATGAGCTGTATAAGGTGCGGTAAATACATCATATACTTTTGCTGTGCAGACGAGGTATTCGTAGGTTCGGCTGACAGCGCTTAAATCCGCGCGGAATCGTCCGGGTACCTCCGAGGCGCTTAAGATAGCGATATCATGCGGCAGATAACGGTTCAATTCGGTGCGGAAATGATCCGGAGAAAAAACAGCCTTCGTTTGAAAGCTGGCTGTCTGCCCTGAGGCGTGGACGCCCGGCTCTGTTTTTGCCCCGGCGTGTAGAAGGATACTCTCCCCGGTCATTTTCTGGAGGATGGAGACGAGTTTATGAGAGATGGTTTTCTCGCAGCCGTCCTTTTGCGGACGCTGCCACCCAAGATAGCGGGCGCCGTCGTATTGCAGGGTGAGTTTTATGTTCTGCATGATAATTTCCTTTCTTAAGGGGAACCGGCAAGTCGGACATTTATGTTCTGATTTTACCACTTTTGCAAATACACAACAAGGGAAACTGTGCTGCCAAACAAAAGAACCTTTTTTTCGGCAGTTTCCTTAGAGCGGATAAGGTATATCTTCTGCAGAGAGAATAAAGGATGTTTAGTTTCAGCATAATTTATGATACAATGCTCATATAAAATGTGGTTTGTGCAGAGCTTCATATTACGCCCGATCCGGACAGTATCCTGCGGGTATATAAGGCGATAGATAAGCCGGTGGAAGTTCCCGTGCAGGCATTACAAACATTTGACAGAGAGGACTTTGCCGTAGTAGAGTGGGGCGGAGCAGAGGTGAGATAAGACATGACAGCAGAAGAGAGAAGAGTATCAGATTCCATCGTGGAGACCGTGCATATGGTGCGTCCGAACCATATGAACGCGGCGGGCAGACTGTTTGGCGGCATGCTTATGCAGTGGCTCGACGAGGTGGCAGGGCTGGTGGCAAAACGCCATACAAGATCAAACATTATTACAGCTTCCGTGGATAATCTGCATTTCATGCACGGAGCTTATCAGGGAGAAATGGTGGTTATTATCGGAAAGGTAACTTATGTGGGAAATACTTCTCTCGAAGTGCGGGTAGATACTTATGTGGAACATCTAGAGGACGGAATGCGCCATCCCATCAACCGGGCGTATTTTACCATGGTGGCGCTGGATGAAAATGATAAGCCGAAGAAAGTACCGGGACTTATTTTAGAGACGGAATCGGAAAAAGCAGAATGGGAAGCAGGAAAGAAACGGCGCCAGATCCGGATGATGAGGAAAAAAGAAGGATTTTGACCGTGACGCCGCCTGGACTCAAAATACCTTGTCAGCAGAGATAATGAAAAGAATATAGATTATGATTGGGAAAATATATGTTGAAAGCTTATCAAAAGAATATCGCAAAAAACTGTGTGAACGGGCTCTGACGAAAGGGACGATAGACCGTCTGGCAAGAGAGGTGAGTGAGAAATTCTTGCGGCACAGAAAGGCGTTTAGAAGGGCGGTCATCCTCTATACAGCAGCAGCTCTGCTAATGGCCATGACTTTCTTAAGCCCTGCGGCCTCGGCGGGAAGCGTAAAGGCGGCCGTTATATCGCTTGGCTGTCTTGCGGCCATGGGGATCGTAATATTCACCACTATTTATTATGCTGTGGTGACAAGGATACCGAGACAGTTTGCAAAATGTCTGAAAGCAGGATATCCTGAGATGGAAATGTTGTATGGGTACGAGATGATCATAAGCGGAAAAGCGGCTGCCGAAAGGCCGTCTCAGCAGTTACCGTTTTCAATGCAGATAGAAGATGTCTTTAAATTGGAAAACAGCGGCAATATTGTTGTCACAGGCTTTGTCCACGGCTTGATCGTAAAAGGGCGTTCTGTTTTTATAACCGACAAAAATGACCCGCATAGAGGGCAAATTGCCGCTGTGGTCGGAAGGATTGAGACAGAGGGCGGAAAGCCGGCGATACAGGCAGCGGACTGCCATGCAGCGTTGGAAATAGTGGATGGGAAAAGCTATGATCTGCGGGCGGGAATGTATTTATACAGAGAGAGGTCTTTATAAAATTCCGTTGGTTTTAAAGGCGGTGAAAAGGAGGGTGAAATGTTCATCAGACAAGAGATGCCAGAGGATTACAGAGAGGTATATGAACTTATTGAAGAGGCATTTGCTTCGGCAGAGCATTCCGACGGGAATGAGCAGGATCTGGTCAATGCCTTAAGAAAAGGGGACGCATTTATTCCGGAATTGTCTTTAGTGGCTGTGTTTGATGGGAAGATCGTGGGGCATATTCTGTTCACAAAAGCAAAAGCAGGTAATGATGAAGTGCTTGTTCTGGCGCCACTGGCGGTAAAGCCCCGATATCAGAGGCAGGGGATCGGAAAGGCGCTGATCATGGAAGGGCATAAGATTGCAAAAGAGCTGGGGTATCAGTATTCATTAGTATTGGGAAGCGAGACATATTATCCTCAGACAGGATATACGCCCGCAGAACAGTTTGGCATTGAGGTTCCCGATGGCATACCCGGTGAAAATTTCATGGCAGTCAGGCTGCAGGAAAATGCGAAACCTGTCAGCGGGAAAGTCAGCTATGCAAAAGAGTTCGGGATGTGAACAAAGAAGCGGTGCAGCCGCAGTCTGCATGTAAGGGCCTTGCAAATGGCGCTCCGGCGCAGAGTATGAGGATCATGAAAATCAAGTTATATCTTTACATTTTCACTCGTTTATGCTATTTTGAAAAAAGAGAAGAGAAAGGGAGGTGGCTTGATGACGGCCGTACGTAAATAATAGGACAATGAATTAGGATATTCATGAGTAATGGATAGTTTTTTTGTTGTACTTAAATTGCGTATGATCGTGTGAGTTGCCTTTATAATAAAGATGGTGTATTTTTGGTGTTTAAATATGTTCATCAGGGATAATTAACGCTGCCAAAATACCTCTTGGACAGTATATATAAGTATCAGCAGGATAACTCTCCATTCATAAGGGTTATCTTTTTTTATTGTCCTGATGAAAAAATAAAAAGACTAAAAGAAAGTAAAGGAAAATAAAAATGAATCGGGAAAATAAGAAAAGAAAATACGAAAAAGGTTACTATAAAAAGAATCCATGCACAGAAAGTTTTGTCTGCAGAAACTGTGGGCGGCCGGTCGTCTCGGCAGGAGCAGGGAGTGATCACCGTAATCACTGCCCTAATTGTCTGTGCAGCATGCACGTTGATAACGAACCGGGAGACAGAGAATCTGGCTGCGGCAGTATCATGGATCCCGTTGCCGTGTGGGTAAGAAAGAACGGAGAATGGGCGGTCATACACCGCTGCAGACGGTGCGGAGAATTGAGCTCCAACCGCGTGGCAGCGGACGATAATCCGATGAAGCTGATGTCCATTGCGATGCAACCATTATGTCTGCCGCCGTTTCCACTGGAAAAGATCGAAGAAATGACAGAACTGATGGCGGGAGATGGGAAAATAAGCTGGTAAATATAATGTGTAAGCAGAGGGGGATTTACAGATCTCTCTGCGGTGCTTTTTCGGCTTGCAGACGGCCGCGGGTATGAAAAACAGCCGGGGACCACCTGTCTCCCCGGCTGTCGTTTTTACCTCCGTGTCAGATATCTATATTCATTTGGTATGTTTTTTTAGCAGCGAACTTGTCATCTTTACTGTCCGGTCTATCTGTTCCTGCTCTTCCTTGCTCTTCCCCTGTTTCATGATCTCCAGGATCAGCGTGACTTCATCAGGCGAAAAGCGGATTCCCTGCTTATTGGCCCCGGTGATGAGGGCAAGCATGACCGGGGCGAGATCTTTGCCGGATTTACCGTTAGTCCGGGAGGCCGCCATCTTGATCAGTTCCAGCTTCGCCGGGTCTAAGTTCTTTATCGCCGGATTGTTCATCCATTCTTCCATCTGTATCATCTCCTTTCCAAAGGCTGTTTTCCATTTCTGTCGGACAATTTGCCTCATTTTCTGCTTGAGCGCTGACATCATTTTCCTCTGTGGCATTGTCTGCTGTCTGGGAGAACATCTCACTATACGTATGGAATATTTCCTGCTGTTCCGGGGAGAGCATCCCTGCCAGAAGATCCATCGGGTTAAAGGCAGAGCCTTCTTCACCGGATGCCTCCGGCGATGGAGCATTTTGCATCATTTGCATAACAGACATCATTTCCCTCAGATTGATGATCATATCAAGCGCGGCGGTTTCTCGGGGGCCCAGATAAGGACGGAAACTGTTGAGCATATCCAGGGGAGTGAGGGGTTCCTCCTCCCCGAACATCTGTGCCCGGATGCCGCCGTATCCGCTGTCGAAGATCCGGAGTGTCTCCCTTAGTTCCATAAATTTTACACAGGCTGCCAGCGTACGCCGCCCGCGCGCAGGAGCATAGGGGATCATAAGCTTCATGATCTGAAGCTGCGGCGAAGAGATAAGCTCGTCAAAAGGCGTCATAGGTCCGGGAGAATTATTATCCATAAGCGCTCCTGCACATAGCGTTGTAAATATATATGCGTCCGTGGATAAAATTATGAAACATGGAAAAGCTGTAAATAAGGGCTGAGCCTGTGGGACAAGGAAGCTTCGTAGCCTTTTAGGGCACGGCTCATAAAATAATAGAGAACAAAGAGAAAGGAATGGAAAAGACCGTGTCAAGAAAACTGATCATTGACGGGAACGCCGTGTATGAGATTGATGAAGAATGTATGCTCAGGAATCGTCTGGATATAAAAGAGGACGGAAAAGCTCCCGATAAAGAGCAAAAGACGGTAAATAAAGTAAAAAAAGAAGATATAAGATGAATCAAAGATAAAGAGAGGATGTGCACTGCCCGCACATCCTCTCTTTTATCACAGGAAAGCCCTGTGGATTCTTCTGCTCTAAGTGAAATTAAAGAAGGCGGGCGCTTGTAAAAAGCGCCCGCCCTTTTCGGTTAAACTCTCAGAATTGGCTGAAATACGATCAGCAGCATCCGTTGTTTCCGAATCCGCCGCAGCAGAAGAGAAGCAGGATGATCCACAGGCAGCTGTCGTTGCCACAGCCGCTGCCACCGAATGTGCTGCCGGATCCGCCGCAGCAGCAAAGAAGAACGATGAGCCACAGGCAGGAAGACATCCCGTTTCCGTTGTCGCATCCGCATCCACAGTTTGTAGCAGTTAAATCACTCATGTTAAATCCTCCAATTAGGTTATTGTTTACAGTGTTATAGTATGCAGGGGCAGGAAAAGTGTTCCTTATGGACCGAAACCGGGATATGGGAATATTCTGATTAAAAAGGGATTTATTATGAGATGGGTAAAACAGACAGTCGGCTGGAGCTGTAATGACATAATAGGAAGTAAATACTTGGGAGAAGGGATCTGCGCCGCGATATTGGATACAGGGATCTCATGGCATCCTGATCTGGAAGGACGGACTGTAGGATTTAAAGATTTTACAGGCGGGGCCATGAAATATCATGATGACAGCGGGCATGGGACCCATGTCGCAGGGATTCTGGCGGGAAGCGGAAAAGTATCCGGCGGGCTGTACGCGGGAATGGCGCCCCGTGCAGGTCTGCTGATCGGTAAGGTACTGGACCGGGAAGGTAATGGAAATGTCGATAATGTACTAAAAGGAGTCGAATGGGTGCTGTCAGAGAAGGAACGGTATGGCGTGCGCATCGTGAATATCTCAGTGGGCACGCAGCCTGATCTTGCGGAGCGCCAGAAGGAGCTTTTTTTAAATGCAGTGGACAGAATGTGGGATAATGGACTTGTGGTGGTCGTATCTGCCGGGAATTACGGGCCGGGCCGGGGCACTGTGGCGGTGCCTGGCAGCAGCAGGAAAGTGATCACTGTGGGAGTGCCGGACACAGAGCTCCCGCCTGTTCAGAGGAGAAAGAAGAATATAAATTATTCCGGCCGTGGACCGACGAAAGAGTGCGTAGTGAAGCCGGATGTATTTGCCCCGGGAACAGGAATCATAAGCTGCAACGGGAAATACGGACGCCCGGGAGAGCATCCCTATATAATGAAGACAGGCACATCCATGGCGACTCCGGTCGTCTCCGGGGCGATCGCCTGTCTGCTGTCAAAGTATCCCGATATGACGAATGTGGAAGTGAAGCTAAGACTTAGAGAATCCTGCGTGAAGATTCCGGGGACAGAAGCAGGATGGGGGATGCTGAACGTAGAAAGGCTGATGAGAGCGTAAAATAGAATGAGCGACATTCGTAAAGCCGCGCTGCATTCATAGTTGGCGTATGTCTGAAGTGTAAAGAAAAAAGCCTTGACACTCTGTCCCGGTTCGTGTATGATAGCAAAGGTGACAGCAATGGATAAGATTTTAGAGCAGGCATTATTATATGATTTCTATGGTGAATTACTGACCCCACACCAGAAGGAGGTCTACGAGCAGTTTCTTCTCGATGATCTTTCTTTGAGTGAAATTGCGGAGAGTGAGGGCATCAGCCGCCAGGGCGTGCATGACCTTGTCAGACGGTGCCAGAAGGCGCTGGAAGGATATGAGGAGAAGCTCCGTCTGGTAGAGCGGTTTCTTGCGGTGAAGGAAAAGGTCAGTGAGATCGACAGGATACTCAAGAAGTGGGAAGACAAGAAGCAGGATCCGAAAGAGATCATAAAAGAGATCCGCGGCATATCAGCCACGATCATTGAGGAGTTATAGAATGGCATTTGACAGCTTAACAGAGAAACTTCAAAATGTTTTTAAAAACCTGCGCAGTAAGGGAAGGCTTACGGAAGACGACGTAAAAGCCGCGTTAAGAGAAGTCAAGATGGCTCTCCTGGAGGCGGATGTCAACTTCAAGGTCGTGAAAGGTTTTATAAAGGATGTCCAGGAGCGCGCAGTGGGTCAGGACGTGATGAACGGTCTGAATCCGGGGCAGATGGTCATCAAGATCGTAAATGAAGAGCTGATAAAGCTCATGGGCTCCGAGACAACAGAGATCAAGCTCCAGCCGGGAAGTGCTACTACTGTCATCATGATGGCAGGTCTTCAGGGCGCAGGTAAGACGACTACCACGGCAAAGCTGGCAGGGAAGTTTAAATTAAAAGGCAAGAAACCGCTGCTTGTGGCGTGTGACGTGTACCGCCCGGCGGCGATCAAACAATTACAGATAAATGGTGAAAAGCAGGGTGTGGAAGTATTCTCTATGGGGGACAAGATGCGCCCGGCAGATATCGCTAAAGCAGCGATCAGCCATGCGGAGAAGAACGGCAATAATCTCGTGATCCTCGATACAGCGGGACGACTGCATATTGACGAGGACATGATGGCAGAGCTTCTGGAGATTAAAGAAGCGGTGGATGTCCACCAGACAATCCTTGTTGTAGATGCTATGACAGGACAGGATGCGGTGAACGTAGCCGGAACCTTTAACGATAAGATCGGTATCGACGGAGTCATCGTCACGAAGCTGGACGGTGATACAAGAGGCGGTGCCGCACTGTCTATCAAGGCAGTGACAGGAAGACCGATCCTCTATGTCGGTATGGGAGAAAAGCTGTCCGATCTGGAGCAGTTCTATCCTGACAGGATGGCGTCCCGTATCCTTGGCATGGGAGACGTCCTAAGCCTTATCGAGAAAGCGGGGGCAGAACTGGATGAAGAGAAAGCCATGCAGATGGCTGACAAGATGAAAAAAGCTCAGTTCGACTTCGACGACTATCTGACGAGCATGGAGCAGATGCGCAAGATGGGCGGCCTGTCCGGCATCATGAACCTGATGCCCGGTCTTGGCGGGCTAGGCGGTAAAGGAAGGATGCCGGATCTTGATTCCGAGGAAAATGAGAAGAGGATGGCAAGGATGGAGGCCATGATTCATTCCATGACTCCGGAGGAGAGACAGAATCCGGATCTTTTAAATCCATCCAGAAAGCACCGTATCGCGCGTGGCGCAGGTGTGGATATTTCAGAAGTGAACCGCATGGTAAAGCAGTTCAATGAGTCGCGGAAGATGATGAAGAAGCTTCCGGGAATGATGGGCGGCAGAGGTGGCAAGAAGGGCAGGTTCAGACTTCCCTTTTGACACATAGATCATGCCAAAGACAGCGGGCAGAATAAGCCGCGTCAAAGGCATAAGAACCAAGAAACAAAAATAAAAAACAGAGGTGACAAAAATGGCAGTAAAGATCAGATTAAGAAGAATGGGACAGAAGAAAGCTCCTTTTTATAGAATCGTGGTAGCTGATTCAAGATCCCCGAGAGACGGAAGATTTATTGAAGAGATCGGAACATATGATCCGAATTGCGAGCCGAGCGCGATCAAAGTTGACGAGGAAGCAGCTAAGAAATGGCTTAATAATGGTGCGCAGCCGACAGAGGTTGTTGGAAAGATCTTCAAGATCGCAGGCATCGAGAAATAAGATATTTCCGCGGAGGTGCGCGTAAATGAAAGAATTAGTTGAAGTAATCGCAAAGGCGCTCGTGGATCATCCTGACGAAGTATCAGTCAATGAGAAAAAAGAAGGACGGACAACGGTGCTTGAACTTCATGTCGCAGACGGCGATATGGGAAAAGTGATCGGCAAACAGGGCCGCATTGCGAAAGCGATCCGTTCCGTTGTGAAGGCGGCAGCGGCAAAAGAAGACAAAAGAGTGGTTGTCGATATCGTATAGCAACAGTTCAGCCATGCGTTTGATGAACTGGAAGAAGAGTTCCGCAAGCGGAACTCTTCATTTCATTCATGAAAGGGATCAGAAAGATGGAACAGTTTCTTCAGGTGGGAGTGATCTCTTCCACACACGGCATCCGGGGTGAAGTGAAAATATTTCCGACAACGGACGACCCGGCACGGTTTAAAACACTGAAAAAAGTGCTTCTTGACACGGGAAGGGAACGGCTTGGATTAGAGATCCAGTCAGTAAAGTTTTTCAAGCAGTTTGTGATCGTAAAGTTCAAGGGCATTGACAACATAAATGATATTGAGATGTATAAGGGCAAAAGCCTGTTTATTCCAAGAGAAGACGCAGTGGCTCTTGGGAAAGACGAGTATTATATCGCCGATCTGATCGGTATGGAAGTATTTACGGAAGCGGGAAGGTTCGGCGTCTTGAGCGACGTTATGGAAACCGGGGCGAATGAAGTGTATATCGTTGATTCCGACGAACATGGAGAGGTGCTCATTCCGGCGATCAGGCAGTGTATCCTTGATGTGGATATCAAGGAAAAGAAGATGAAGATACACCTGATAGAAGGTTTGATATAGAGCGAGGGTACGGCTTTGCCGGAGGGCAGGGGCGGACTCCTGCAAAGGAGAAGGATGACATGAACTTTCATATACTTACATTATTTCCGGACATGGTCATGGACGGTCTGAACACAAGCATTATCGGGCGCGCGGTGAACGCGGGGCTGCTCTCGATTGAGGCGGTGAATATCCGTGACTATGCTTTCAATAAGCATCAGAGCGTGGATGATTATCCATACGGAGGCGGAGCGGGAATGCTTATGCAGGCGGAACCGGTGTATCTTGCATATGAAGCGGTGGCAGAGAAAATCCGACAGACAGGCTCAGTCCCGGCGGAGAAGAAGCTCCGCGTGGTCTATCTCTCTCCGCAGGGAGCTGTGTTTGATCAGAATATGGCGGAGGAAATGGCGCGGGAAGAAGATCTGATTCTGCTCTGCGGGCATTATGAAGGGATCGATGAGCGTGTCCTTGAGGAGATCGTGACAGATTATGTGTCCATCGGAGATTATGTGCTTACGGGCGGGGAACTTCCTGCTATGGTCATGGTGGACGCTGTCTCCCGCCTTGTCCCCGGAGTGCTTCACAACGATGTGTCTGCGGAATTTGAATCCTTCCAGGACAATTTTCTGGAATATCCCCAGTATTCCAGACCTGAGGAGTGGCACGGAAAGAAAGTCCCGCCGGTGCTTTTGTCGGGGCATCATGCGAATATTGAGAAATGGCGCAGGGAACAGTCCATTATCCGCACCTATGAGAGACGGCCGGATCTGTTTGAGAAATGCCGGTTAACAAAGAAAGAAGAAAAATGGTTTAAAGAGTATCTGGACGGAGAA
>ERZ1643249.836-NODE-836-length-32783-cov-40.754492_pt1 | contig 32783 bp, 21 predicted proteins | sample MGYA00579263_ERZ1643249 | MGnify/ENA primary metagenome ERZ1643249 (study PRJEB29033, sample SAMEA4952264) | chicken gut metagenome | biome: Broiler Chicken; feature: Gastrointestinal Tract; material: Caecum | place: Ireland | collected 2018 | study: Broiler...
GTATAATTGAAAAAATGACGAAAATTAGAAAGGATAGGATAATACCTTATTATCCATATACTAATGGAAAAAGGTTTCAATAATGAAAAAGGAGAATTCATCTAGTCTTAAAAAATTAGAAATGCTTTTTTCAAAAATATCCGAAACACAAGAACGTTATATTATGATCAGTTGTTCACATGTGTTTTCAGACAAGATTTCATTTTATATTGAAAAACTTAAAAGTCAATATCAGATCATCGATTTTGATGATATTTTAAATAACAGCGTTGAAATATCTAAAACATCATACTCTTTACCTCGAAAGCTTATCGCAGAAACTATCAAGTTTATAACAGAATTAAATCCTATTATAAGTCTGACGAATTTTCTGGCTAACATTGCGCTGGAATTCTGTAATTATTACATAAAGCGAAGTGATATACAAGAATTAAAAAAAACATTTCACATCCGCAAAAAACCTCAAAAATATAAAAAATTAAAAAAAATTGTCATTGTACGTGAATTATCCTTACTTCGTCCGGATGATATTGCCTATTTGAATTTTATTGGCTATTTGATAAAAAAAGGATACATAACATCCGTTGCATTGATGGTTATTTCAGATCAGGAATATGGGCTGTCAAATTTCCTGGATGCTTCCTGTACAATAGACCTTCCATTTACCGAGAAAGATTATGAAATAATTACAGGAAATCCACCACTAAATGCACATATGTTAGAAATTATTAACACACTGGGGATAAAATGTATCAAAGAATTAGAACAATTCTATAATTCGGACAACAATATTGTGTTAAAATCAGCCCGGGATATTATCTTCCTTTTAATTAGAGAGAAAAATTATGATAGTATTTCAGATCAAATCGATTATTTTTTGAAAATATGCAGCACCTTATTTGAGGAATTTAAGCTTTTTGATCTAGAGGCGCTGGAAAAGCATATACGCACTTTATACAAGGATATGCTCCCTGTTTCATTGAAAATATCCTTGTTGGAAACGGGTCAGTTACACACCTATCATTTCACAGAAAATATATTTCGTAAATATTACCGAACGACAGGAGATATTCTTTTAGACAAAACAACTTATTTGCAGATTATGGACTATTTAAAAACAGAATATCCAACACAATATGCCGATCTGGCTGTTTCTTCTCTGGTAATGCCTATCAGCGAAGATCAGCAGCTTTCCTATTTTATTGTTGCGTATTATCATCGCAAAAAACAAAATCTGAAATTTCATACCATAATACATAAAACATTGGAAAGCACTTTGTTGGGATCAAAATTCTTAAAATTAGAACAACAGAAAAACTATCCAAAATCATTTACAAAAAGTGAAATCCGGCAGGAATGCGATGGAGTACTGGAGATAATAGGATCAAATACTGTCCTTTCGGCAGAAGCCAGACTATGTGTGTTAAGCTACATAGCTGATTTGATGTATACTACAGAAGATAATACGCAGAGGTTAATACAGGTTTTTAAATTGTATCAGTCTATGTTTGCAGAAATCCATCTTTTTAGTGAACCAGAAAAGCTTTATATAGACTATGTCCTTGATGCAATTGCATTTTCAACAGCAATTGAGACCTATGAGGTTCAAAAAACTGCAGACCGTTTGATCGAATGGATTGATTCAAATCAGCCTGCAAATTATGAGTCTAAGATCAAATTTTACAGGCTGGGTAATCTATTATTCGCGTTGGATCCGAGTAAAAGTAAAACATATACGGAACTGGCATTTGATCTTAGCAAAAATAATATTATTTTGCACGAAGAAACCAGGATTAATTACAGCGTGAGTCTTCTGGGCATGCGGGACTATGAAAAAGCATATCAATTACTGATCGGATGTAAAGTCATCACGCCGGATTACCGGAACGCTTTAGAGAACAATAAATATATTGCAGGTTATTTATCCGGCCACTATAAAGCATCAAAATTAGCGATATATTTTAAAAATCTGGCTGCATCTGGCACTAAGTCTTTAATAGGAGATTACCCGATTATTCTGAATAACTATATAGCTGCGTTAATTGTTTCAGACCTGGATAATAGTTTCAGTGAAATAATGGAGTGTGCAAAACTACTTTTGAAAAGCACCGATCCATATCATATTTTTTATACAACCCATAATCTTATGATCTATTCATATCTTCGGAATGATTTTAACGGCTTTAAATATTACGCATCTAAAATTAAAATTCCGTATTTGCTTCGAAAACAGGCAAATACTTTTAATATGAAAATTTCTTTTTTGGAAGAATCTTTTGGAAAATATAAAACGACAGAAGCCTTGACCAATACACTTCTGTCGTTTTCAGACAAGGAATCATATGCGCAGGATTTCTATATGCTGCCGGTATTATGGGGACTTTTAGAACGTTGGTTTAAATAAGTTGTGTTCAATAAGCGCGGCATAAACCAGTATTGCGTAAACACAATCCGGGTTTGCCCGAAGATGTGTACAGTATAACTGATTTACCCCGTTGTGTGTGGAAATAGTAGGGTTTGCGCCAATATCCTCTATATACGGAATATTGTTGCGAATCCGGAAATCTATTCGTGACATAGCAGTTAATTTCAAAGTTTTGGCAATATTTACGCTTATTTCATACATCTTTTCTTTTAAATTGCCACTATATTCGAAATACCCATAGATTTCCAGATGAACCATGTCATAGTCGATATAATTCTTACCTTCCGGAAAATCAACCTGACTTATACCAGGGCAATAGTATCCTGATCCGATCTTCAGTATGGGGACGGCAACTTCCTCGCCTTCAATAAATTCTTGAATACAATACACGGGATATGACTTTTGGTATTCGGTCAGAAGCAAGCGGATTTCCGAATCGCTATATTGTGAAAACTTATGTACCTGCACGCCAATACTTGAAGATTCATTATTAGGTTTTAACAGCCACTGGCCATTTTTTATTAAAGGTAAAATCTTATCAATATTTGTATTATCATAGATATAAAATGTTTTCGGGAAAATAAATCCTTTTGGTTTAAGCAGCGAATACATAATATCTTTCGAGCGTCCCATTACCGTACTGATAAAATTCGCACCGATATTTATAAGATTATAATAATCGCAGAGAAGAGGCACCAGACTTCTTCTCCCATCGCCATTGAGATTTTGAGCCATACTATATACAAGCGGATATCTAAAAGATTTTTTATATTTTGGTATGGAACGGATGAATTCTTCTTCTCCATCAACCGCATAAACATGCCGCGCGACTTTTCTGAAAGATTCGAGGATCATATTTAGTTCTTCCTCTAAAATGCACTCGGATAAATGTTTCTTATCCTGCATGGTTACCGGACTGTTATATACAAATAAGATTGCGTATTCATCGCCCAACCTGGGATATGTTTTTAATGTATTATAAAGTTTTACAATGTACTCAAAATTCTTCAGCATTTTGCAGTCTCCTCTATGCAGGATAATAAGGTATTATGCATAACTGAAATGCCAGTGAGAGAGGAGTACATATTTTATAAATGCGGAATTCAACATTGACCAATATATGGACCGGATTGTAATCGTAATTAATCAGATATGGTTCATTTTTAATTCCATGACATGCTATACAAAAAGTGCTTTCTGTTATCAAAGAAAGAGGGATCAGCTGATCCGCAGGATGTCCTTGGACACCAGTGCAAATCTAGGACTAATTCGTGACCGGTGGGCTTTGAAGAAGAATGAATTTTCTGAGAAAAGAGTAATAAATTATAAAGGACTTATCGTTACCAGGAGGATGGAAACAGATTATTGTATTACACATAATATCCTGGGAGTGAACAGCACACAGAAGGTCTGGCATTATACAATCAGTACGGCTACGTCTAATGATGAAAATATGCTTTAATGGATTTTTCAGGGAGATATCTTTTAAGACTGAAAACAGCAGCAGCGTAACCGGAAACATCGTATTTTCCCAACGAGAAGATCGCAGGGATGGCTGCAGTCATCCGCAATGAAAACATGATTACAAATGTGGCAATAGACCTGTTTGTGTTAGAAGATTTAGAGTTAAATAATACAATGGCGGGCAATCCATAGATGCGGATTGCCCACTGTCTTTTCTGGTATTCAATTTAGAAATCTACCGCCGGCAGCGCCTCTGCGTTGAATCCGCCGATCACGCTCTCCCAGCTGGAGATGCCGATGGTGGACAGATATTTGTTCATATACTCCAGAGACCGTTCCGTGTCCAGATATTTATAGACATCATAAGACTGCTTTTTGACATCGTTCTTGGACATGACGCCAAGGTACAGCCCGCTGACGGTCTCGGCGGGATCGTCCAGATAAGCACGGACGATATAAGCGTCGATCCGGCTGTTGAACATGGCGATATAATAACCATATCCCAGCGCTGCAGCCTGTGCTGTTTCAGCAGACGTATTTCCCTGGACGGCGGTGTATCCCAGTTCTCCGATGATCACACGGATAGATCCGCCGGCTTTCCCGTACTGACTCTCCAGGCTTCCCAGATAATCAGTCAGTACCTGGATATTCTTCATGGAAATATATTTTGTGCCGGCAGATCCGGTAGTATTGGAGTTGTCAGACCAGAATGCGGTTCTGGTCAGGGGCTGGGAGTAGGGGTGGTAGTTTACATTCCACTCCATGGACGGTGCCGTCTGGTTCATATAAGCCGCAAACTGGTCCAGGAATTCTTTCCCGCTGTGCCCGGCCACAGAAGCCGTCCAACAGTGATCCAGGGAGATAAATACCCTCGACGTGCCGGATGTTCTGCGTACGCCCTGATAGAGCAGCTGGAAAGCCTGCGCATAGTTGGCGACACATTCTGAGAGGGACATGTTTCCGGAGTAGTTCCACTCTTTGCAGCTGTTCACCTCATTTCCAAGGGTCCAGTTGCTGACCCGGGATTTTTCTGTCCCCAGTTTCTCGCCCATATAGCAGAACAGTGCTTCAAATGTATTCCGCGCATTTTCCTCCTGCATATTCAGGGCATAATAAGATGCCGCGCCTTTCTTCCTAGCTGACGGATGAATCAGATAGGAGAGTTCGTCGCTCCAGCTCATCAGAAGTACCAGTGTGATACTGCGCCTGTGGTTCCCGTAGGGGTTGTCATTATCCCATCCATTCAGATACCGCATAGTCTGAACCAGTGCGATCATATCTTGGAAATAATAAGTCGTTCCCTTATAAGTATAGGGGACATACCCGGACCTGGGCGTTACGCTTATCATGTCCGCCAGGTCCACATTCAGAAGCACATGCTGGACTGCCATGTCTTCGGTGTAGGCGGTGGTACCCTGCATGCCTTTTTTTGAGGATATTTTATTGCTGGTATAGTAGCCGAGGTATTCCTTGGTCATTGTTGCTGTAATCTCCGGATTTTCCAGATAGCGGGCGGTGCTGACGATCTGGTATCCGGAACCGTTCCAGATGGCAAGAGCGTATTTGCTCATCATGACCGACTGAAATCCGTCGCTGGATGGGAAAGCTGCGCTGGCGGTAAAAGAACCGGAAGCAGACACACTAGCAGGCATGGCTTCCAGCACAGTCGTTCCGGCGCTGTTCAGCCGGGCTATATAGAACTGGCTTCCCAGTCCTTCCAGAACACTGTTCCTTCCGGCGTCTAAAGTAACGGTCATCTGACGGCCGTCATATGCGGACGCACGGCAGGAATTCAGCGTAAAAGTATTTCCTCCGGTAACGGTGCCGGCGCCGCTGTTGTAATTATTGTTCAGAAGTGTCTGGTCGTCTGTGATACAGAAATTTAAGGTTAATGTGCCAAGGTAGTTTCCTTTTCCGGTCAGAAGGATCTGATACTCACCGATCTTTTTGACGCTGCTGCTCCGTTTCCCATTACTGTCGATATATTTGACTGTGTAGTCTTTTTTATAAGTCAAAACGGTATCTTCCACTGCAACCTGGGTAGGGATTACTTTTACGTTTTTTCCGGTGTAAGCCCAGGCATATGGAAGCGTTACAACGGCGCTTTCCATCGGAGCTTTGTTAATTGTATATTTCAGGCTGACTGTGCCGGTAAAGTTTGTTTTCCCTTTTATTTTAATGGTGTTTTTTCCGGCTTTCAGTTTTTTGGGGTAAGTAACCGTGTAGTCGGTGCCCTGTACAAGTGTAATGCCGTTGTAAGTAACTGTGACAGAGGGGTACAGGGTTGTCCCGTTAAAAGTATCTTCTGTTGCCGACATGACGATATCCGCTTCTTTCATTTTCCGGGCGGAAATCGTAAATTTCAAAGTACGGCTGCCGGTGTAGTTCCCCAGCCCGGTCAGTGTGATAATACCTTTTCCTTTGCTGATGTTCGAACTGTAACTGATCTGATAGTCCAGTCCTTCCACTAATCCTATTTTTTTATAGGAGAGAGAGACTCTTGGCGTCTGTGCCGTTCCTGTGTAATAGATCTTTTTGTCCAGAATTTTGGAACTTACTTTTTTGATCTCGCATGGCTGGATCGTGAAAGTGATCCGTCTGGTACCTACGTAACCGTTGGCTTCAATACCCTGGATTACAATAGATGCAGTTCCTGCATTTACATTATTTTCGTATGCGATGTTGTAATGAGTGCCTGCTTTTAAGGTTTTGCGGGTCACAGGGTCTTTCAGAGTAAGTTTTGGCGTCAGCGCCTTGCCGGTATAATTCTGCGCCTTTATGGAGGAGGCGGTAAGGTTGTTGACAGGAGTGCCGTTGGCGACGCGGAAGGAGAGCGCCAATGTACCCGAGTAATTTCCCGTACCGGTCAGGAGCATGGTATAATTTCCGGCTGTATTCAGATCCGTTACGGCACTGCGGGCAGTTCCCTGGTAGGAGATCGTGTAATCAGACCCAAGAACCAGTTCCTTACCCTGATAAGTCAGGGAAGCAGGGCGAACCTGGCTCAAGTCGTCCTGTGTTGTCCACAGATCCTGGTAAGTATACTGGCACTGACTCAGATCGATGGTGACCGGTTCCGGAGGCAGCGAAGCGGGAGCCGGGACAGCTGCGGGCTCTGGTTCGGCAGAGACCTCCGGCTCCGGTTCCGCGGGTATTTCTTCGTTAACTGCTTCTGGCATAGGAGCTTCCAAAGTCATGATCGCCGGAGAGACATATGGCTGAGCACTCAGCTCCGGGTATATGAACTGTCCCAGATGGCTGTTGGAAATATCTCCATAAGGAATATGCGTAGCCGCGAAGCTGGTTTCATCGGCAGGATCGCCTGCATCGGCCAGAAAGATCCCGTGAGCAGCATCGACGGCGTGCCAGTTTTCATCCGGCATATGTACCAGGTTCCATGTGGAGGTCTGCCCATCAACGATACCGGTTATCAGCACGCTTTCGATACCGGCTTCTTCACAGAGCTTTTTGAAATGACGGGCATAGGCTTCCCCTTCCGGCAGGACGGGCGGTTTTTCTGCCGCCTCGGTTTCCAGGGATTCTGTCGTTTCGACTTCTGTGGATTCTGCTACATCCTGACCTGCTTCGTCCTGGACGGTCTCGTCTGGGGCGGCAGACGGATCAATGCTGTCGGCAGCTGCTTCCTCAGTTTCTGCAGAGAGAGTTTCTTCTATATAATAGACAGTCTGCTCATAGAGATCAGCGATGGTCTGGTAGGTTTCGTCCTGGATGTCTTCAGGCTCCTGGGGATCAGTAGCCTCCTCAGCGGTATTCTCGGTGACTGCTTCGGCTTCGTCACTGATTTCTTCCGCATCATTTTCCAGAAGTTCCAGGTTCCAGACAGCTTCTGCAGTCCAAGACCAGGTCTGGTCTTCCTGCCTGTTTCCGGTATAAGAGACAGTAAGCGTGCAGAAAGGCGTATCCAGCAAAGCCGCATCCGCTTCATCAAACCAGAACGCATCGAAAGCATTCTGGGCAGCAGTTTCATAGAATGTACAAAAATCCAGATAGTCTTCCCCGTCCAATTCTTCTGTCTCTGTCGTAAAGGTTCCAAGGGAAACAGGAGCTTCTTCATCCAGACTGTTTTCTGCGTCCTCTGGATCATCTTCCGGAAGGAGTACTTTCAATTGGCCGATTAACTCCTGATACAATTCCAGAGCCAACTCGTCGGTCAGCTGGAAACCAAAAGAGTCCTGATATGTATATTCGCTGCCTTCTTCCTGGCCGATCAGAAGCTGTTCGAAGTTGAAGGCTTCTTCTTCATATGTATTGTCCATCCTCTTAGGGGACCAGGTCTCGGAGTAAGTAAGCGTATCCGGAGCTTCGGCTATCTCCGGCTCTTCATTTCCCGTCTCCTCCGGCAACGCTGTATCAGAGGGGATAGTCTCGGGAAGAATGTTGTCCGTAATAATATTTTCCTCTGAAGGCGCGGAAGGAGACGCTCCCGCCGAACCGTCAGAGATACCTGGCGTATTCGCACCGGCATCAGAAGCGGATGATTCTTCCGGTGATGAAACGGATGGCGTGGCCGGAGTTGTATCAGCCGGCGTTAATGCTCCATCGTCGATGGCATCGTCATCTGTGGCAGAATCAGTACCTTCGGATACCGGTATCTCGTTGTCAATATTGTTTTGATGTGGTTCGGATCCGTCGGAAGATAACGTGCCGGTGCTTTCTGGCAGCGACGAATCCTCCAACAATGTGTCGGCTTCTGCTGCGTACAGGACAGCCTGATCACTGATCAGCATGGCTGCGGCCAGTCCAAAAGCCAGCAGGCGTGTAATGAGATGCTGCTTTGATATCAATTTATTTCGCTCCTTTTCTGATGTGGTTAGTGCCTTTTATTATCATAACAGCTGGGAAAAGAAAGTCAATGACAATCAGCTGGAAAGTGAAGACTTGTCACTTTATGATCAGCGTGATAAAATGTCATAAAATATGTCTGTTTATGAGGTTTACATTGAAGAATAAGGAGAAAAATAGCTATGAGTAAGAGCGAAAAGTATAAAATCGCTGTCGCGGGCACTGGTTATGTGGGGTTGTCCAATGCGATTTTGCTGGCTCAGCATCAGCAAGTTCGGGCGGTGGATATCCTTCGGGAGAAGGTAGATATGATCAATCAGAAAAAATCACCGATTCTAGACAAAGAAATTCAGCAATATTTGTCGGAGAAACAGCTGGATCTGCTGGCCACGACAGACGGAGAAGGGGCTTATAAGTGGGCAGATTTTGTGATCGTTTCTACTCCTACAAACTATGATCCTGTGAAAAATTATTTCGATACCAGTTCCGTGGAGCAAGTGATAGAACTGGTGCTGAAATGCAATCCCAAAGCAGTGATCGTAATCAAATCCACCGTGCCGGTGGGATATACAAGAAAGGCGCAGGAGAGATATCCACAGGCAAAGCTTTTGTTTTCACCGGAGTTCCTGCGGGAAGGAAGGGCACTGTATGATAATCTGTATCCATCCAGGATCATCGTAGGTTCACCGGAAGAAAATACGGAACTTCGAAAAATGGCACAAGTTTTTGCGGGACTCTTGGCTGAAGGGGCTCTGAAGGAAGAGATCCCTACCCTGTTTATGGAGACGACAGAGGCGGAGGCGGTAAAGTTGTTTGCCAATACCTATCTGGCTTTGCGCGTGGCGTATTTCAATGAATTGGATACGTATGCGGAGGTGCACGGGCTGGATACCAGGAGTATTATCGACGGGGTATGCCTGGATCCGAGAATAGGAACGCATTATAATAATCCTTCTTTCGGATATGGAGGGTACTGCCTGCCGAAAGATACGAAGCAATTGCTGGCCAATTATCAGGACGTGCCGGAAAATTTGATTCAGGCCATAGTAGACTCCAACCGTACCAGAAAAGACTATATTGCGGAGCGGGTACTGGAGAAAGCCGGATATTATGAAGGGGCAAACGGACGAAACGGCCTTCCCGGACGCCAAGTAACGATTGGAATCTTTCGCCTGACGATGAAGTCCAACAGCGACAATTTCAGGCAGAGCTCGATTCAGGGAATCATGAAAAGAGTCAAAGCGAAAGGCGCGGAAGTTATTATCTATGAACCGACGCTGGAAGACGGAAGCCGGTTTTTCGGCAGTTTGGTAGTGAATGATTTGGAGGAGTTCAAAAGTAAAAGCGATGTAATAATAGCCAATCGGTATAGTACCAAACTGGATGACGCAAGCGAAAAGGTATATACGAGAGATCTTTTCCGGAGGGACTGAACGAGGGGTGAAAAATGTATTATAGTAAAGTGGTTATGGAATGTAAAAAAAGCTGCGAAAGAGTTCATGACTGGATCAAGATGTATAGTTGGCTGCTGATTTCTGGCACATTATTTGGCACAGCAGTCTTTTCTCTGCAGATTTCTCAAGGTCTGGTCAATTCTTATGACGGGATTTGGAATAATTCTGTATATTTTGCAGATTACTGGGAGCGGTCTATAGGCAGATGGTTCTGGCCGTATTTGGACAAGCTGCGCTTTGGTACGGTGTCTGTGCCGCTTAATTCTATTTTGACGCTTATTCTCGCTGCGATTGCGAGTGCATTTCTTGTGGATCTGTTCCAGGTGAAAAAGAAGGGGTATTCTTTTCTTGTGTGCGCGCTGTTTACTGCGTCGCCGCTGATGGGCAATTCTTTGAGTTATGGATATATGTCGCCGACATTTGGCATGGCATATTTGCTGGTGGTATTGTCGATGTTTTGCGCAATAAAAGTATCGCGAACGGTCCCCGCGATATTGGCAGGAATTGTTTTCTTGGCATTTTCCATGGGGTGCTATCAGTCATATTTTGGAGCGGCATGTATTGTGGCTCTCATATGGATGATAAATAAACTTTTTCAGGATGTGAATTGGAAGGAATTCGGAAACACTCTGATAAGAATCGGCGGGACGTTATTGGGCGGAGGTTTGCTGTATAAAATATTGCTGGATATTACGCTGAAAATTTACCAGATGGATCTATCCGATTACAGAGGAGCAAATGAAATATCCATCACCAATATTATTTTGAATCTTCCCCGGGAGATCAAATTGACCTATGGAGATTTTTACCGGTATTTTTTCACGGACTTTACTCAGAATACGGCGTGGATCAGAAAAATTTATCTGGTTTTATTTGTGGTTTGCGCCGTATGGTTGTTGTACAAACTGATAAAAGTCGTCAGAATGAATATAGTAAAAGCCCTGCTTGCCGGATTTTTTATTTTGTGCGTACCCATTGCATGCAACGCAACGCTGATCATCACTGTACAAGAAGGGAGTTATCTCCTTATGGCCGGAGGTATGACACTTTTTCTGCCCCTGTTATTGTGCATAATGGAAAGATCAAAAGATGGGAAAGCGCTGATTCTGGTTAACGCTGTATTGATGTGTGCCGTATTGTGGGTGAATATATGCATCGTAAACAATGATCAGGTTGCTTTGCAGGAAGGACGTTCTTCGACATATACGCTGGCGAGAAGTATTGCGGACAGAGTCCAGGACGAGGGCTGGGCCCCGGACGGACAGACTGAAGTTTTGCTTGTGGGAAGACCTTCCGAAAATCCTTTTTTTAAACAGACGAATGCATGGAAGCGTGCGAACGATTATGCGGCTTTTGGAAGATGGTGGGTAGATCCGGGGAATAACAGAAAGTCATGGCAAGGGGTTTTCGATCAATGTGGAATCCAACTTTTGATGCTGAATGATTATGAGAGAAATATGGAAGTTCTGAATGGCGAAAAAATAAAGGAAATGGAATGCTTTCCATCGAAAACTTCTATATCTGTGATAAATGACATTGTGGTAGTGAAAGTATCGGAAGGATATGTGTTTTAGTTTGGGCTGGGATAACAGAATGCAGTAGATCTGTCTGGCATGGATAATTCTGTGGGAATTTAAGAAAATATTTGGTTGCCTCAGGGTGTTTCTATGGTATAATATAATAGATTTTTTGTGTGGAGAATATAAGGAATGGTCAGAAATCATATATGTATCGGAAGAAGAATCAGATTTTAGAATTAACCATATGTATAATAGATGCATTTTTGTTGATTGGCAGCTTGTTATTATCCGGGATTCTTCGATATGGAAATCTGGAAAACTGGAAAGCGATTGAAGATGTAAGACTTTTATTGTGTGTGGCTATACCTCTGCATGTGGCGATTTTTTACTTTTTAAAGATACCCGAGGGGATTTTCAGAAGAGGAAGGTATCGTGAAGCAGTAGTCTGCCTGAAGTATAGCATAATGATGGTGATTTGCATTGCGTCCCTGGGCTTTGCTATCAAACAGGATTTGCTGATGTCCCGATTGCAGATGGGATATTTCTTTACCATTACGCTGATAACATTCTGGGCAGCACATATTTTGATAAGAAACAGAGAAAAAATACTGAAAACAGATGGCCGGAGAATGGACAACCTTCTTATTGTGACAACAAAAGATCGGGTAGATGAGGTCATAGAACGATTTCAGGCATCTAAAGAAGTTTCTTGGAATATCGCGGGCATTATTTTGCTGGATCAGGAGAATGGAAAGGATGAATACCATGGTATCCCGGTGGTGGGAGGGAAGGACAATTATTTTGAGTTTGCTTCTACCCGGGTGGTGGATGAAGTATTCATACAGGTGAGATCTATCCAGAAAAACGAACGGCTGCTGCAGAATATGATTCTGGAATTTGAAAAAATGGGACTGGTAGTCAATCTGAGCCTCGATCTGTTTAATCTGGGTTTTTCGGGGGAGAAGAGGATTTATCCATTGGAAGGATATAATGTGGTGGCGTTTTCCAGTCAGATGATGGATTATCGGATGGTGCTTCTGAAACGTTTGATGGACATCATTGGCGGTCTCGTCGGCCTGGCAGTCGCTGTTATTCTGGGAATACTGATCGCGCCGTTCCTTCTTTCAGAATCACCCGGACCACTGATATTCAAGCAGAAACGGGTGGGAAAAAACGGCCGGATATTCGAGATATACAAGTTCCGGTCCATGTATTTGGATGCCGAGGATAAAAAACAGGAACTGCTGGACCAAAATGAGATGAGTGGCCCCATGTTCAAGATGGAAGATGATCCCCGGGTGACGAAGGTTGGGCGCTTTATCCGAAAAACCAGCATCGATGAATTTCCACAGTTCTGGAATGTGCTGAAAGGAGATATGAGCCTGGTGGGGACGAGACCTCCTACGCTGGATGAATTTCAGCAGTATGAGGCGTACCAGCGCAGGAGAATGAGTTTCCGTCCGGGAATCACCGGTCTGTGGCAGGTGAGTGGAAGAAATGAGATTAAAGATTTTGACGATGTGGTGGAATTGGATCTGGAATATATTGACAACTGGTCAATCGCATTGGATATAAAAATATTGTTGAAGACCATCCTGGTGATATTTACAGGAAAGGGAGCAGAATAATATATGGCAAGGATAAAGTTCCTTAATACTTATATTGATAATATTACCATGGAGGAAGCCGTTGACAGGATCGACGATATTGTGCAAAATGAGATGGGCCAGTATGTTGTTACACCTAATGTGGATCATATTGTGAGATTGGAAAAAGATGCGGAATTCCGTGAAATATACCGGCAGGCAAGACTGATCCTTACAGATGGTCAGCCTCTGGTTTGGATCAGCAAATGGCTTCGGACCCCGATTGTAGAAAAGGTTTCCGGATCTGATCTTTTTCCGAAAATCTGTGAACGAGCCGCTTATAAAGGTTACCGCGTGTTTTTGCTGGGCGCAGCAGAAGGAGTGGCAGCAAAGGCGGCGGAAAATTTAAAGAGAAAATATGATGGTTTGAATATAGTCGGAGTATACTCCCCGCCCCCTGGTTTTGAAAAAGATGAAAGAGAAATGCAAAATATATATGATATGTTAAACAGCTATAAAATAGACATTTTGATAGTTGGGCTGGGGTCTCCGAAACAGGAGAGGTTCGTATTCGCGGCCAGAAGATATTTGCAGATCCCTGTCAGTTTGAACCTAGGTGCGTCCATAGATTTTGAAGCTGGGCGAATAAAACGGGCGCCAAAATGGGTAAGCAGAATAGGGGGGGAATGGCTTTTTCGTTTGATACAAGATCCGAAAAGACTGGCAAAGCGGTATTTGGTGGATGATTTGACGATTTTTAAAATTTGTTTAAAATATAGGAAGGAAAAATGAAGACAGTAATTGATTTGACTTCTCTGGCGGATAACTTTTCCGGCTTTGAAAGATTTGCTCTAAATATTGCGCTTGAACTTTTGCGACAAAATCCGAATCAGACATTCGTACTGGTTTTTAAAGGCGAAGTATATCCTTCGTTTGAAATGTACCGGGGGAAACCGGAAGTCTCGTTGGTAGTGTTGCCGCGAAAAGATAAGCTTTGGTTTTCGCAAGTGACCTTGCTAGCCGCCTTAAAAAAGATCCGGGCGGATTGTTATTTTTTTCCTGCGTTTCCGGCTCCTCTTTTTTTTAGAGCAAGGGGAATTGTCAATACAATTCATGATATGGGATGCTGGGATTGCGCGAAGACAATGCCGTTGAAAATGGTGGTCTATTTTCGTATGTTATATAGAAATGCTGCCAGACGTAGCGCGTATATTGTTACTGTTTCTAAGTTTAGCAGGACAAGAATCCAGAAGATATTAAAAGTTGACAAAAAAAGAATAAAAGTCGTATATAATGGTGTTTCAGATGATTTGTATCAGCAGGATGAAGAAAAGTGGAATGGGATCAAAAAGGAATACCATATGCCGGACAGATATATCATGTGCCTTTCGACTCTTGAACCAAGGAAGAATTTGAAATTATTGCTGCAGGCCTATAAAGAACTGTTGGAAAGCGGAGAGGCTATGCCGCCTCTCGTTTTGGCGGGCAGGAAAGGTTGGAAGTTGGATCAGGTTCTTGGGAAATTATCGTGCATAGAAAAGGGCATGGTCCGGTTAACCGGGTATGTGGAAGAGGCGGATCTGTCTCTTTTGTATAAACATGCAGAATGGTTTGTTTTCCCGTCACTATATGAAGGATTTGGAATTCCGCCGTTGGAGGCAATGGCGGCAGGATGCAAAGTAATATCTTCTGATGCGGAAGCCATGAAAGAAGTATTAGGAAGTCATGCGGTCTACTTTAAAAATAATAATAAAGAGGATTTAAAAAAAGTGCTAAGCGAATGCGTGCAGGGGATTGTACAGGTGAAATCTCCGGATGAATTAAAAATGTACAGTCGCCGCTTTTCTTATGCAGAGGAGGTAAGACATCTGTGCTTGGAGGTGAAAAATGAATGGCGAAACAGCTAATTATCATAGGGGCGGGCGGCCATGCGAAAGTTGTTACAGACATTCTGATAGAAAATGGAGAGTATGATATAACAGGATATATTGATTGTGATTTGTCAAAAGAGTATAGGGGAATTCGTGTCTTAGGAGAGGATAGTATATTGCCGTTGTTGCTGGAGAGAGGAATCAGTTATGCATTTGTGGCAATTGGAGATAATGAACTGAGGGAAAAACTGCAGAGGATGTGTATAAAAGCAGGTTACCAAATTATAAATGTTATCAGCCGCCATTCGGTGATATCTCCTACGGCAATTATGGGAACAGGGAATGTGATTATGGATGGAGCAGTTATTCATGCAAGCACGGTAATAGGGAACGGATGTATCATTAATACAAATGCGTCAGTTGATCATGATTGTATTATAGGCGACTATTGCCATATTGCTCCTGGAACGGCTATATCCGGTTTCACATCAGTGGGGAAAAAAAGTTTTCTGGGAACGGGGAGCCGTGTCATAGACAAAATTGTTGTGGGGGAATGCGTTATACTTGGGGCAGGCGGAGTGGTAGTGAAAAACACACCTTCAAATGTAAAAATGGTCGGGATTCCGGCCAGAGTTATAAAAAACATGAAATAGCAGGAGGAATTACGAATGAAAAGGATATCTATTGCAAATCCAGTGTTTAACGGAAATGAGAAAAAATATTTAATGGAGTGTATTGATACAGGATGGGTTTCTGCAAATGGCAGATTTATCAAGGAATTTGAAAAGAAGTTTGCAGAATATTGCGGGACTAAATATGCAGTTTCCTGTTCCAACGGAACAGTGTCCCTGCATCTGATCATGCTGGCGCTTGGCATAGGACCTGGAGATGAAGTGATTATGCCTACTCTGACATATATCGCGACTGCCAATGCAGTGAAGTACTGCGGCGCAACCCCGGTATTTGTGGATAGTGAAGAGGGAACCTTCAATATGGATGCTACCAAAATTGAGGAAAAGATTACAGAAAGAACGAAGGCAATTATGCCAGTGCATTTGTACGGCCTTTCCTGCGATATGGATCCTATTATGGAAATCGCGGACAAGTATCATTTGTTTGTGGTGGAAGATGCAGCAGAAGCACACGGAGCAGTGTATAAGGGAAGAAAAGTGGGCAGCATGGGGATTGCCGCTTCTTTCAGCTTTTTTGGAAATAAAGTTATCACCTGTGGAGAAGGCGGAATGGTAACCACAGATGATGAAGAGCTTTATAAAAAAATGATGCTTATTAAAAGCCAGGGAGTTTCTCCTGATAAGAGATATTGGCATCTGATAACAGGATATAATTACAGAATGACGAATATGCAGGCGGCTGTTGGATTGGGCCAGCTGGAAAATGTGGAATGGCATATTGGAGAGAGAAGACGCATTGCAGATTTATATGAAAAATATCTGGGTAATAATAAATCTGTAAAACTGCAGAAGGTTCCGTCTGACTGTATATCTGTGTATTGGATGAATAATGTCATTCTGCAGCCTGATGTGAAGAAAACAAGAGACCAGGTGATGGCAGAGATGGAAGAAAGGAATATTGAAATGAGACCTGTGTTCTATCCCATGCATATTATGCCACCGTATCTGGATGAAAATGCAAAATTCCCAGTGGCCGAGCGACTCGCAGAGAGAGGGATCAGTCTGCCGTCGCATGCGTTGCTGACGGAGGATGAGGTGAAGTATGTGTGCGATTCGTTGAAACAAATTATAGAGGGAGAATAACATAAAGAATGTTATCGGCAATTGAAAAAATATATAAAACAAGATATTTCTGGTTTTATCTGGCAAAGAGTGATATACGCTTTAAATACAGACGTTCAAAATTAGGATATTTATGGGCGGTTATTCAACCGCTTGGAATTACTGTAATTATGGCGATTGTATTTAGTATTGCTTTTAAACAACCGTTAGGCGATTACGCCGTATATATTCTTTCGGGTTTAATTGGTTGGAACTTATTGATGGCCAGTGTGGTTTCGGGAGGCCAAAGTTTGATTTCGGCGGCGCAATATATACGCCAGTATAACCATCCGAAGATTATCTATTCGCTTAAAACAGCTATAGTATATTTATATAATTTTCTTATGGAATTGATTGGTCTGGTTATCTGGATTGCATTAACAGACGCTAAAAACCTTGTAATTAGTGCGCTGACGTTTCCTGTAACTATTATACTGCTTTTTGCGGTGGTGTGGGAGCTAGTGACAATCGTATCCTATATTAATGCAAAGTATTATGATTATCCACAGTTGATGACTTTAGTTATGCAGGCTGTATATTACGTTTCTCCAGTGTTTTTTAAGGAGGAATTATTTGAAGCAAATAATTTGATTTATATGATATATCAGTATAATCCTGTAACTCAGATTCTAAATTTGATCAGGGAGCCATTTCTCTATGGGAGAATTCCAGATGTATTTACGTATGCGTATGTTATAGTCATGATTATTGTATTGTTTGGAATCGCATATTTTGTCAATAAAAAGAACAGTGGAACTATTATTTTTTATTTATGATTTGGAGTTCAGATGAAAGATAAAGAATGTTATATAAAAATGAAGGATGTAAACCTGTACTATCCGTCAAGTGTTTATAATGCCAAAACGTTTAAACAGGAGTTTTTCTCACTTTTAAAATTAAAACATCAAAAAGAAAACTTAAAAGATGTGCATGCTTTAAAGAATTTTAGCTTGGAAATAAAAGAGGGAGAGCGAGTAGGTGTCATAGGATTTAACGGAGCAGGAAAAAGTACACTTTTAAGGACCTTGGCAGGAATCTATCCCATTGAAAGTGGTACTTTGGATATTTCCGGTGATGTGCGTTCTATGTTTGAATTGACACTAGGATTTGAAATGGAGTCAACAGGTCGGGAGAATATTATGTACAGGGGATTGATGTTGGGAAGCAGTCCTAAAGAAGTTAAGGAAAGAGAACAAGAAATAATAGATTTTGCAGAATTAGGTGAATTTATTGATTATCCTATTCGCTCTTATTCTTCGGGTATGTTGGTGCGTCTGGCATTTGCAATATCTACAGCTGTGAAAGGCGATATTTTGTTGGTTGACGAAGTGCTGAGTGCCGGTGATATTAATTTTCAGAAAAAGGCAAAAAAACGAATGATAAATGTAATGGACAGTGCAAAAATTTTAGTTTTGGTTTTGCATGATATGAATACGATACAGGATGTATGCAACAGGACTATTTTTATCCGTCAAGGAGAGATTGTTGCAGATGGAAAGCCTTCTGAAGTTGTACAGGAATATTTGAACTGTATACAAAAAGGTTAGGGATGGAGAAATTTTTGAAAAAATGGGAAAAAAGAGAATTCTGTGGTTATATAATCATAACACATTAATGAAGAGTGAAGTAAAACTTTTAATGGAACTTGGATATGAGGTATATTCCCCTAAAATTCCTCCGTTTGATGTAAGTATTGCGGTAGACTGGTCGTTGGACGAAAATTTGACAATTCCTCAAGAGTGTATAGCTGTCTTAAATAATGTGGATTTCTATACCCAAAAGATACCTGAAGAAGCCATGGGGGTTATGAATGCTTATTTTGATATGGTGATCATGGGGGTTTTTATTGAACCTCTAAAATCTATTATATTAAATTATTCAGGAACAATTATTTTCCATCCATTTGGATTAGAAAATGGAATGTCATATACAGGAATTATAGAGTCTCAGGCTGGAAGATGGTTGTTGCAGGAAATTGAAAAACTGGGGACACGGTTTTGGTTTGGGCAATCGTATGAAAACCTTTCGGAAGTGGAGTGTACTTTTTTTAAAGAAAGAGCTATTTTTTTGCCGATAGGTTTATTAGATTCTGAGATAAAAGATACCTGGACTGGAGAAAAACGCAAACTTTTATTTATTTGTCCCAGAATTAGAACCAATCCATATTATCAAAAAATTTACGAAGAGTTCAAAAAAAATATGGGAGATATTCCACATTCGATAGGTGGTGCTCAGCAGTTGAAAGTGGAGAACGATCCGTCTGTTTTGGGATATCTTCCTCAAAACGAATATGAAAGATTATACCCCTCCCATAGTGTTATGTTTTATCATTCACAAGAAGCAAGGCATATACATTATCACCCATTCGAAGCAATTAAGTGTGGGTTGCCGTTGATATATATGGCGGGGGGACTTTTGGACCGTCTTGGTGGAGCTGCACTCCCAGGAAGGTGTAAAAATATAAAGCAAGCAAGAAAAAAATGTAAGCGGATTATTTCAGGCGATAGAAAGTTCGCGGATAAGGTGCGGAAGAGCCAGGGAGTTTTGCTCCGACCATTATCTTACGATTTCTGCAAAGAACAATGGATAAAATCTTTGGAGATTATAGAAAGAAATACAGCGATAAATGTAGGAGATAGAAATAAAAAATTGGCCATTATACTTCCGCTTGCATATAAAGGCGGCGTTTTAGATTATGCGATTCGTTTGACAATCGCTCTTCATAATGCGATCAAACAGATGCATGAAAACGTAAGCTTGGTATTTGGATATCCCGAAGATGATATATATTCCAGAGAGAACTATTTTAAAAGACTCCGAGAAGTGGGAATTGGAGTGAGACCTTTTAAATGGGAAATCATTGATGAGCGAAGAATGTCAGAAATATATGGAATCCTAGGATATGATAATAGTTATGAGGGTGGTAATTATTGCTTGTGCAATGACCGCATGAAATATTTTGAAGATTGCGATGCTTTGCTGTTTGCGTCAGACCGTGTACCAAGGGCGATTTTTTCTTCGGGTATACGTTATGGTGTTGTGGTTCACGATTATATACAAAGATATGTGCCCAATATGTTAAAAGAATATGAAGAATGGGAAGTTTTTTCGCTGGTGAGGCGCGCAGAAGCTGTGTTTACCACTGGGATAGGTGTTGCAGAAGATGCGGTGCAGTATGCTGGAGTTAAAAAAGATAAAGTATACAGGTTGCCTCGCTTTTTTGAACGACCGTTGCACACAGAGACTATTTATTCAAAAGGAGAAATGGGAGAAGCCTTTTTTTTGTGGCCAACAAATCTGCAGGAACATAAAAATCATCGGATTGCGTTACAGGCATTAGAGTTGTATTATGCGAAAGGCGGTACTTTGAAATGTTATATGACGGGAGTTGATACCAAGAATATCATGGATAAGGATGCAATAAAGAATCCATATGTTTTTGCAATTCATGAAATGATCGTTCAATCAGATGCACTGAAAAAGAATATTCGTATTTTCGGATATGTGCTTCCAGAAAAGTACGATGAATTGATACAGAAAGCACGTTTTGTATTTCACCCAGGGTACGCTGACAATGGAAATGGAGCTGTAGTTGATGCTGCTTTCTATCATATTCCGTCATGTTCCAGTTTATATAGCGCAATGGAAGAAATAAAAAATGAATTGGATCTTCCTATTAAATTTTTTGATTATCATGATCCTGTAGATATTATGCATGCACTTTTTTATATGGAAAACAACGGAGATACTTTAGTGGAGAGGGAATGCACAAAATTATGGGAACATGTAATCGATAATACAGAACTTTGTCTGACAATATATTCTCAGATTAAATCTGGGCTGAATCTGTAATCAATATAAATTTTGAAAGGAAAAGTGTTTTGAAAATTGGTATATATATGGGGTATGCTCCAAGTCTCAATAAATTTTCTTTAAAACAGGAAGGACTGGGAAGATACAGTACGTTATTGATAAATGCGTTATTAGATAATGATCATAGCGTGGTGATTGCATGTCCTAAATATTGTGTTGAAGCTGTTGAAGAACTTTTGGAAGATTTAAACTCAAAAAAAGAAAAAGTTGTCATTGTTTCATCTAAAAAAAATCCGGTTGCGCTTAGGCTGATTAACATATGGAAAAAGAGAAAGAAAAAAGGGGAAAAACATTCAAAGATTACTAGAAAATTAATTCGAGTGATGAGTAAAATATTAATGTATGTTCTGACTGAAAAAAGCATAATCAGACTGAGCATAGCGGGCTTTATTTTGGGCATGGCAGGAGTTCTTCTTGGAATAGCAGGCGTAATAGGAGGAGTTGCTTTTGGAATTGTATTTTCTTTTCTTTTTTTAGTTCTGTTTGTTTTTAAACGGATTATCAGAAAAATACATGGACTGAAAGGAAGCTACTTGGGGAACAAGTTGGTATGCTTTTATAAAGAAATAAAAAAAGCATATGTCCATGAGGGACTGAAAATAAGAGAACGTATGCGTATGGACGCAATGGAAGGAATATTAAAAAGGATTGAACAGATGGAAGATAAACCTGATATATGGTATTCTCCCACTGCGTTTTGGCCAGAATTTAACAGAATAAGAGGGAAAAAGGTGATATGTGCGCCGGATTTGGTTACGGTGGAATTTGCAGAAGGATTTTCTAAAGGGAGACTTTCTTTCAGCACGGCACAAACCAGGACGGCATTGGAAGAAGGTATGTACTTCGTTACATATTCAAAATATATAGCGGAGCAACTATTAATGAATAAACTAGGGAAAAATATAAATCAGATCCAGGTAATTCCGCATGCCATGAATGATATGCTACAGTATTTGGACATTAAGAATACTTTTAAGCTAGGCGTATATAATTACGACATAAACGAGCATTTTGCAAAAAATGTAGTTTTCCCCGGGATGGTGGGTAAGAATATAGGTATGCAGCAATACTTAGGAACATTTTCCGTTGGAGATATGAAGTATATTTTTTATCCTTCACAGATCAGAGAAAATAAAAATATATGGATGTTGATAAAAGTGTATGAACGTTTACTGAGGGAAAGAAAAATTTCTGTAAAATTAATATTAACCTGTGATATTAATCAGGAGCCTGAATTGAAACAATATATTTATGCAAAAAGATTACAATACGATGTTTTGTTCTTTAAAAGTGTCAGCAGCCAGCAGTTAGCAGCTTTATATATGTGTGCTCAATTAGTGGTGACTCCGACGTTGTATGAGGGGGGATTTCCTTTTACTTTTGGCGAGGGAATGTCTGTAGGCACGCCATCTATAATGAGCAATATTCCACAAGTTATAGAAGTGTTGGAAGAATATGATTTTATACAAAAAGCGCAAAAGTGGCTCTTTAATGTATATGATGATCAGGATCTGGAAAAGAAATTGTATTTTGCATTAGAACATTTTGAAGAACTAAAAGAAAATCAGCAAGAATTATATGATTTACTGAATAGGCGTACATGGAAAGATGTAGGAAAAGAATATATTTTTTTATTTGAAAGATTGTTGAACTAGGTTGATAAAGTGGGGAGTCAATTAATGAAAAAAGTTATAGCATTGAATAGGTTCAAGAATATTGCCATTTTTATTTTTTTTCTTATAGCGATTTGTATTATAAACTTTACCACGATTACCTCTGATAAATTGACTGTCTCAGGAGATGGTCTTATGTATTTCTTATCAAAAGATTATTTAAAGCAATGTATATTAGAAGGTGTATTGCCCTTATGGAATCCGTACAGTTCTATAGGTACGCCTTTTTTAGCAGATATTCAGCAGTCTGTATTGAGCCCTTTTAATGTATTATATATTTTTTTTAATGCACCATTAGCATTTAATCTTTCACGCATAATTCAGTTGATCTTAGCAGGCTATTATATGTACTTGTATATGACTGAATTATGCAAAAAGAAATGCGTTGGAGTTATCGTAGGCTTATGTTTTGCGTTTTCTACCATGTTAGGTGGGAGACGGATTGAACATTCAACAATCATAGCTACTATCTGTTTCTTCCCTATTATATTATATTATATCGAAAAAGTTAGGAGTACCTGTGATGTCAGATGGCTAATTATATCTTCAGTATGTATGGCTATTCAATTTCTTTGCGGTTTTACTCAAGTTGTGCTTTATTTTGATATAATTCTAATTTTTTATTTGATTTCTGTACTGCGTGATATTAGGATTTCTTTTCTTTCCGCTATGAAGAGTATAGTTATATGGGGGGGAATATATTTTCTTTTAATATCAATTCAATTGCTCCCGACATTACAACTTATGCTTCAATCTGGAAGAAATGATATCCCATGGGAAACTTTTTCTGTACTTGCTTACGACTTAAGAATCCTTTTGATGATGTTTATACCCAATATATATATGAATCAGTTTACTGCTTTTGGAGATTACGCTTCATCTGGAATTGATATAGAAATTTACATTGGTATTGTTTGTCTGATTTATATTGTTTACGCACTGATTTACCAGAATAAGAATAGGATTGTTAGATTAATATCTTATCTGTCATTAGTTTCATTCTTTTTCGGTATGGCTCCGAATATACCAGTGTTGGGAAAAATAATATATTGCATTCCAGTTCTCAATTCATTTAGAGCTTGTGCCAGAAGCCTTCCTATTTTTATCTTTTTCTGTTATGTGTTATTTGGATTAGGACTAAAGGATCTTTGGATTGAAAAAGAAAGAAAAAATATAATAAAAGTGAATTTAGTTATATGCTTTGGCGTATTGTCCAGTGGCCTTGTTTTACTATCGGTTTTATCACAAGAAATGTTTGACAATTTAAAAATTGAAAAAGGTTACTTGGATAATTTGGGTAATGGTATTATAGTTGCTGTTTTATTATGCGTTGTTAATGGCTTATTTGTATATGTGATACATAAAAGAGTAAAAAAAGAAATTTATAGAAAAATTTTGCTTGGGGTTTTGGGTGTTATAATAGTTGCGGATGTGAGTAGATATAGTCTGATTTATTTGAATAGTCAGGAAAATATCGATAAATTATTAGATTCAGGAATGAATCAGGAAAGTGAAGCATTATTAGATTCTGATACAAAATTAGGATATCGTTCTTTTGCTATGATTGACTCTCCAGAAGAATTTGCAACATCCAACACGTTAGATATAGCTAAGTATGGACGATCAATGCATAGTAAAAACATTTTGTATAATAGCTGGCTTACTTTTCTTGACAATAAATTAGAATATTGGGGAATTAAAGAATCGGTTTATTACCCTAATTTTATTAGCATGATTAATAATAAAATAGATTTGATATCTATGTTAGGAATTCATTATATTTTTGACGCATGGAATCATGATATAGAACTGGATATGCCATCAAATAATATAATAGAAAACTGTTTGTCTAAAACTGAGGTCGAAATAAAAGGTACCGGAGAGGTTTCAGCTACTACTTTTACAGCAAATTGGATTCAGCCTAATAGTTGCTATAAGATTAGTTTTGAATTGGATGGTGTCAGTTCTCCTGGTTTGATTTATGTGGATTTTTATGGTGAATATTATGACAATTCAAAACAAGATGCTATGTTTGCAAACAATGATCTTGGAGAAAAAACAACATATATCTTTGTGGATGATGTTCCATCAAATGATATTATGTTTAGGATAGTGTCTTCTTGTGAGGATGATTTGTTAGTATCAAACTTAAGAATTGATAAAGTTGAGACATTGCCATCATTGCAAAAAGTGTCTATGGCTAATCCCAGTATATTAGTTTATGAAAATCTGAATGCTAATAATCTGATTTATGCGGCTGAGGAAGTTGTTCCAATCGGAGAATTTGGCACGTCATGGGATGAGGATGGGCTGGATAATGTTGACGTAATTTCCTATGTCGAAGAACTTGAAAGTACATATAGTTTTGAAAAGGGCAATACTAGCATTGATGAAATTCAAATATCGCATAATTCTGTTTCAGCTTATATTAAAACGGATACGGTTGCCTTTATTAATCATTCACAGTTGGCGTATCCGGGATGGAAAGTATATGTTGATGGGGTGGAGCAAAAACTTTACACAGTTAACAATTTAATACAAGGCGTAGTTGTCCAAGAAGGTGAACATAAAATAGAATTTAAATTTGAACCTCAAATTGTAAAAATTGGTGCATTTTTGACATTGTCAGGAGTGGGGATGACTATTTTATTTCTAATAAGGGAGAAGAAGAGAGGGGAAATCAAGTCCAGAACGGTATGAATAATAAAAGAAGCGATTTAGTAGATGCTTTGAGGGGAATTGCAACAATCTCTGTACTGCTGGGACACGCACTTCAAAGAGGGTTACGGACAGGATATGAAGGTAACTGGGTGTTTGAACTTATATATTCTTATCATATGCCGCTTTTTATTGTTTTGTCTGGCTATACTTTATATTTATCGGATCAAAAATATGGAAAAGTTTCTAGGAGACGTATTAAAGAAAAAATTTTTGGTCTAATTTATCCTAGTTTTTTATGGAATTACATAATTTGGTTTGTACGTGATTTGCCATTTGTAGGTATAAAACCTTATATTAACTTTCCTGATAATATTGGAGAGTATACGAAGTTACTGTTTAAATATCCAACATATGTGATTTGGTTTTTATGGGTAGTGTTTATTTGTACCATGATAATTTGGCTGGGGAGAGCTTGTGCTGAAGACAACTGGTCCTTAATTGTTTTGTTTGTTTATGTTGTTTTAAGTAAAATGTCTATTCCTTATTGGGGAGTGAGTAATGTAGTAGCTTATTTGCCGTACTTTGCTGCGGGGTATGCCATTGCGAATCATAGGAATGGGGTTCTGCCAATGCTGATGATTAGTGGTATTGGTTTTGTTATGGAGACACTTTTTCCAGAACAAATAAATGGATTAAGAGGTATGTTTGTTGCTGCTTTTTTAATATGCCTTATTTGCTTGGTAACAAAGTACTTGATACACTATCAACCAATAAGAACTTTTCTATGTTTTATGGGAAAATATTCTTTGCGAATTTATTTATGTCAATGTATCTGCCTGAATATAGGATATGGAAGCGGGAAAGTACGTGTAGTCACTATTTTCATTACTGCAATGGCAATTTCTGTATTTTTAGCAGTGCTTACAACAAAAATTAAAGTTCTGTCATTGATTTTATATGGGAGAAAATGATATTCTAGGAAATATTAGAAAATTTTAATTTTTTGATTGTATTCATGCGGTTGTAATAAAAATTTGGGATCATGAGGTGAAAATAATGGATATAATTGCTCCGAACTTGTATATTGTTATTCCATGTTATAATGAACAAGAAGTTCTTCATGTAACTGCGCCGTTATTCTTAAAAAAAATTAATGATTTTATATCAATGGGAAAGATTGGAGACAAGAGCAAAATTTTGTTTGTTAATGATGGATCTAAGGATAGTACATGGGAGATTATTTCCCAACTATCTCAGAAAGATAGCCATTATATGGGCATAAGTCTGAGCCGTAATCGTGGCCATCAAAATGCTGTTTTAGCCGGTCTTATGGAGGCTAAGGATAAATGCGATATAACAATTTCAATTGATTGTGATGGTCAAGATGATATTAATGCTATGGATGAAATGGTTGATGCGTATTTGGACGGCTGTGAAATTGTGTATGGTGTTCGTAGCAAACGTGAAACGGATACTTTTTTTAAAAGATTTACAGCAGAAGGTTTTTATAAACTGTTAAATTGGATGGGTGCAGAGATTGTTTTTAATCATGCCGATTATCGTTTGATTAGCAGCCGTGTTTTGCAAGAACTTGTTAATTTTAAAGAAGTAAATATTTTTTTACGCGGAATGATTCCTCTTGTGGGATTTAAAAGTACAAGTGTATATTATGAACGCCATGAACGTCTTGCCGGTGAAAGTCATTATCCAATTAAAAAAATGCTGTCATTAGCATTTGATGGAATAACAAGTTTATCAGTAAAACCTATTCAGATGATTCTAAGCTTAGGAGGATTTATCACTATAGCAAGCTTTATTGGCGTTATATTGGCTGTAATAATGTATTTTTCAGGATCAATAATAAATAGTTGGGTCTTTGCTATTGTTATTGTTTGCTTTATGGCAGGGGTTCAGTTGCTTTGTTTAGGGGTTATTGGAGAGTATATAGGTAAGATCTACTTAGAAACTAAGGGGCGTCCCAGATATATAATTAGTAACCGGACCTATGAATAGCACATACAATAGAAAATAAGTAAATTTTCCTTTGAAATTTAGCCATATGATTAGTTGAAAGTCTAAATACAGTATTGATATAGAAGTCTTCTGCCCCTCAGAAGACGGTAACATCGGAATAGAAAAAAATCATAGAAACTATTTTTAGTGAATTAATCAACAGCGATCTGTTCGTTACGGTTATTAGTGAAAAATATTATGAAACCAAGTTTTGGATGATTGAATTGGGAGTGCTTGTATAACCAATACAGCAAAAAAGGAGTGGACAATATATATTCTTTTGCGTTTTGCCCTGTACAGAAAGGTCAGGCATTGGCAGATATTCCTCCTTGCAGTTGCGCTCCCTTAGATTTGATTGATAAAATCTTAATGGACTCTCAGGATATTGTAGAACTGGCAAAGTTGGGAGCCTATTTTGATGATAGCATTGAATTTGTACATCGGGAAGATATAGCTAGTGCGAGTGTGGCTGGAAATACGATTGTTCTGAACTACAATATGAATCCATATGAAAAACAAAGCATAGTATACCCTAATTTTGTCAGCGTGGTCATGAGATATGTTGATGGTCTGGATATTGGACGTTATCTGGATTTTAACGAAAATGCTGAGTTCTACTTTACGGTCATCAATTTCACGAATTCTTTAAAACGGATTTTTGTGGAATTTAAGTATTCAGATAATATTAGGATTCTGTAAACTTTTGAATTTCCTGTTTGCCAAGGTGAAAACAGGTTAAGCGTGTCTCTAAAGAAGATGAAGAGTAAAGCGCTGAATAATATATCGGAGATCTGTTTTGTGATTCACCCGGATGATGTGGTAGAAGAGGAAGGGATGTTTAAAGTGGGGGAAATGGAGATAAAATGATGTTGAAGAAGCAAAATAGATTGTCAATCTTTGCATTTATTATTGCTGAAAATATTTCCCGCAGCACGAAATATTAAGTCTATCTTTTGCAGAATATTTATGATATGATTTGCATGTAAAATACAATAAAAAGAAAAGCATAAATGGAGATGAATATGAAAAAAGCATTAATTACAGGTATTACAGGTCAGGACGGCTCCTATCTGGCGGAACTTTTGTTGGAGAAAGGTTATGAGGTACACGGAATCACAAGACGCGCGTCGATCTCAAATACATCAAGGATCGATCACTTGATCGCCCGGAATGCGGTAACGCTGCATGATGGGGATCTGTCGGATTCTTCATCGCTGATCCGAATCATCGGTCTGGTTCAGCCGGACGAGATTTATAATCTGGCCGCGCAGTCTCATGTGCAGGTGTCTTTTGATGTGCCGGAGTATTCCGGAGAGATCGATGCGATCGGTGTTCTGAGGATTCTGGAGGCGATCCGGATATTGGGGCTGACGGAGAAGACAAAGTTCTATCAGGCATCCACATCGGAGTTATATGGAAGGGTGGAGGAAGTACCGCAGAGAGAGACGACCCCGTTCCATCCGTATAGTCCGTATGCAGTGGCGAAACAGTATGGTTTCTGGATTACCAAGGAATACCGGGAAGCGTATGGGATGTTTGCTGTGAATGGTATTCTTTTCAATCATGAGTCGGAGCGCCGGGGAGAGAATTTTGTGACCAGGAAGATTACTCTGGCGGCAGGACGGATCGCGGAAGGGCTTCAGGATCACCTGGAGCTTGGCAATATGGATTCCCTGCGTGACTGGGGATACGCCAAGGATTATGTGGAGTGTATGTGGATGATCCTGCAGCACGATAAGCCGGAAGACTTTGTCATCGCGACAGGGGAGCAGCATACGGTCAGAGATTTTACAGAGAAAGCGTTCCGGGCGAATGGAATGGAGATCCGCTGGGAAGGAAGCGGGATTGACGAGAAGGGTTATGACAAAGCTACTGGAAAGATGCTGGTGTGTGTGAATCCGGCATGGTTCCGCCCGACAGATGTGGACAACCTTTGGGGTGACCCCACGAAAGCCAAGACGGTTCTTGGATGGAATCCTCAAAAAACAACTTATGAAGAGCTGGTGAAGATTATGGCAGAACATGACCGGGAACTGGCGAGAAAAGAAGCAGCAGTAAAGGCAGCATTGAAATAAGGAGAATAAAAGCCGCTGGATCTCAGGATTTGACAGCGGCTTTTCTATATGTATAACGGGAGGTGCCATATGAATATTATATTATTATCGGGGGGATCAGGAAAACGTCTGTGGCCGTTGTCCAATGAAATCCGTTCCAAACAGTTTATCAAGATTTTTAAGAAGGAGGATGGAAGTTATGAATCCATGGTACAGCGTGTATACAGGCAGATTTGCGCTGTAGACAGGGATGCATCTGTTACGATCGCGACTTCTAAAAGTCAGGTTTCCGCCATTCATAATCAGTTAGGAGAAAGCGTGGGTATCTGCGTGGAACCGTGCAGAAGAGATACATTTCCGGCTATAGCGCTGGCTTCTGCTTATTTGAGAGATGTGAAAGGAGTTCCGGAGGATGAGGCAGTAGTGGTATGTCCGGTGGACCCTTATGTGGAGGAAGACTATTTTGAAGCGTTAAAAAAGCTGGGAGAACTGGCGGAAAGCGGAGACGCAAAACTGGCTCTTATGGGTATTGAGCCCACGTATCCCAGTGAAAAATACGGTTATATTATTCCGGACGGCAGGGCTGAGGTCAGCAAAGTAAAGACGTTTAAGGAAAAGCCGGACACGGAAACAGCAAAGGAATACATCCGTCAGGGTACATTGTGGAATGGCGGAGTGTTTGCATACCGGTTAAAATATGTACTGGAAAAAGCTCATGAACTGATTGATTTTGAAGATTATGAAGATTTGTTTTCCAAATATGGAACGTTGGAAAAGATCAGTTTTGACTATGCGGTAGTGGAAAAAGAACCGGATATCCAGGTGATGCGTTTCGCGGGACAATGGAAAGATCTGGGTACATGGAATACGCTGACAGAGGCCATGGAGGGACCTAACGTCGGGAAGGCTATTTTTGACGAGAACTGTCAGAATGTCCATGTGGTGAATGAACTGGATGTTCCTGTGCTCTGTATGGGACTGAAAGACCTGGTAGTATCAGCAAGCCCGGAAGGAATCCTGGTATCGGATAAAGACCAGTCCAGTTACATTAAACCTTATGTGGATGAGATCGACCAGCAGATCATGTTTGCGGAGAAGTCCTGGGGAAGTTTCCGGGTATTGGATATTGAAGACGAGAGCATGACCATCAAAGTCACATTAAAGCCCGGCCAGCATATGAACTATCACAGCCATGAGAAGAGAGATGAAGTATGGAATGTGATCGCGGGACGGGGAAAGACTATCGTAGACGGGATGGAACAGCCGGTCCAGGCAGGCGACGTGATCACGATGGAAGCGGGATGCCGCCATACGGTGATCGCGGAGACAGAGCTGAAAATGATCGAGGTACAGTTGGGGAAAGAGATCAGTGTGCATGATAAGAGGAAGTATGAGATGGAGTAAAAGGTGTGCAGAATTTCTCATGAGCAAATTAACCATGTGATAAAATGTTTTACATTTAACTAAGTAGAAAGCGGAATTGGCATCACAGATGCATTTGATGAGGGAAAATATGAAAAAACGGAAACATCGGATATGGATCGAAAAGATTTTATGGGCAATACTTTTAATTCTGCTTGTTACTATGTTCTGCATATACAAAAGAGGAGAATCACTTATTCTTTTGATTGAAGATTGGGAGGAAATTGATGACCAACGGGCAACATTGTGGCCTGTACTTGTTTCTATTGTAGTTACGATGCTTGGAAGCCTGATTACTACATATGTCTTTTTGAAAGAGGCGCTTGACCGAACCTCGGACGAAAAGCCGTATTTCAGGGAAGTGATCAGAGAATATAGAAATAAGAGTATCCATGAGCTTTTGGAATATGCGAAATGGTCACTGTTTCTTATGGCGGTTGTTATTGGAATCTATTGCAGTATATATTTCGCAAACTGGCGGTTCAACGGGTTGGTCAGGCTAATTCTTGTGGGGCTGTATATTGGCTGTATTATATGGTCATATTTTTTCTTGAGTAAATGCATTGCCTTGGAAAAAGGATTAAGTAAGACTGCAAGTGAATTAACAGAAGAAATTTACAGAAAGCTGGATGACATTGAGAAGAAGCATAATATTTGTGCCATAGTCTGTAACCTGAAGAAACAATTTGGAGAGGACAATTGCGCATATGATTCAGATCCGGTGAGAAAATGGCTGCAGATAGAACAATGGGGAGAGGAAAAAGCAGGGATAAGGGAATTCATCAATCGTTTTTCTGAATGGGAAAAGCTGCTGCTGTTTTTGATCGAGCAGAGCATAACGATCAAAGGGCAGAATACTTATGAACGGATAGATATGATCTTGCAGAATATGGAAGGTGTTCCTGATTATAATGTGGAGCGTAAGGATGCAGTATCCAATAGATGGAGTGATAATCAGGACCTAGGTATAACAGGTGAAGTTTTGGAAATTGAAAAGGATTATTTGGAGAATATTTCTATAGAAGTTTTTGCCAATATCTTCAGATGCCTGTCGGATTACCGGGATCTGCTGAGAGTACGGTCGGAGATCAGGGAGAACGACGATAAGTTGTCGACTAATGGGAATGCGGACTGTATCGTAGATTTTTTCTTTCTCTTCGTGGTATATCTGTCAGTGAAAATATTCCGTATGCTGCCTAAAGTAGAAGTGTTTTTCCCGGGAGGGAAGTTCTGTTTCGCCAATTTCTATAATATCAGATTTGAAAGTTCGGCGTTCAGGGGGTCTTTATTTCAGAATAGCGTCTTTGCCAGAAGCCATCTGATAAATACTAACTTTGGAATGTCCAAATTTGTAAATTGTGAATTTTATAACATGGACAGCCGGAACTGTTCATTTGCCAATACATACTTTAGATATAGTAATTTTAAAGAAGGCATATTTGAAGACGCGGATTTTACCGGTGCGGAATTGTACAAATGTTGTCTGGATCAGGTGAGTTTCAGAGATGCAATATTGTCAAATATGATCTTGGATTCCGTTGCTTTTGGAAAAGAGAAGAAGGAGTTCAGTAATTGTAAGATCTGGAATGTGCTGATTAATAATGCTCAAGGATACGAAATACAAAACTGCGATTTTAGCAGTTCCAGTTTGCATGACATTAGATTTGCGATGGATAAAGTGCCAGGGGTAAAGATATCCGAGAATGGGCAGGAGGACACGATAGTACTGATATATAAACAGTATCTTGAGAATTATATATGTCATGAAAAATTTTGGATGAAAACGGGTGATGAAGAAAAACAAAATCAGGCAGAACCTGTAACTGTGTCAGAGCTGAGATGTATGGTCAGAACTTTTTGTGCAGAAGGGACAGGTCTTCCCCGTGTACGGATCATGGCAGGCAAAGGATATAAACCGAGGATTGAAGAAAAACCTATATGGGCTGTTATCAAGAATAACACAGTTTTGTCGTTTAAAGAATGTGTATTTTCTGACGCAGATATGCCGAATTCTAGATTTTACAGATCTGACTTGTCACAATGTGTTTTCCGGAGAGCGGTAATGAATTCGGCCTGTCTGATCAGCGTATATATGCCCGGATGCATCATGGACGGTGTAAATCTCCGGGAGAGTATTCTCTGGGCAGCGCAGATGCAGAGCGCCGTCCTCA
>ERZ1643249.837-NODE-837-length-32779-cov-8.020077_pt1 | contig 32779 bp, 57 predicted proteins | sample MGYA00579263_ERZ1643249 | MGnify/ENA primary metagenome ERZ1643249 (study PRJEB29033, sample SAMEA4952264) | chicken gut metagenome | biome: Broiler Chicken; feature: Gastrointestinal Tract; material: Caecum | place: Ireland | collected 2018 | study: Broiler...
TTTTGGCTTATAGATTGTTGCCAAGATTAATTGTGTTAGTTATACCACATTTTTCTACCCATTGCAACAAAAATCGTTCGTCATTTTTCTACTTTTTTTGACAAATAACTTTTATTATTGCTATTTAAAATTTTGTTACCGTTCACTCTAAAAGAATTGATAACACTTTGTAGCCAAAAGCAGGAATTATATGTTCTTTTCGAAAGAAAATAATCAAACAGCCTGCTGCTCAACTCGTGACCCCTTGACCTTTTGATTTTTTCTTGAGAAAAAACATATAATTCCTGCTTTTGGCGGATTATATGTCTTTAAGTCTGAATGGTAACAACATTTTTTATATTTTTGTTTTATTATCTTTCTTTTTTTTACATTTTATGATAAAATGTGAGAAAGTTAATTTGTGTGAGAAAGGGTTGGTGCTATATGGAATTTAAAAAATGCGCTAGATGTGGCTGTTTCTTTGCTTCACCTAATGATGTATGTTGCATTTGCGAAGCTAGGGATAAACAAGATATTTATAATTTGAATAGTTATATTGTTACTTCTCCTGCTTCTACTTCTATCGAAAGTTTATCTTTTGATACAGGGGTTTCTGTTAAAAACATTTCTCGTTTTATTCAAAATAATTATCTACCTAATATGTAAAGCCTCTCCACATATGTGGAAGAGGTTTTTGACTTCTTAGTTGTATTGGAAAAATTAACTATTATATTTGAAAATTTGGATCATATATAAATGGGTTTTCTGATATTGTTACAAATTTTATTGAATATATATCGCAATATAACAAGTTTCTATCTTGTATTGACCTAAGTACAATATAACTTGCACCTACTTCTACTAAAATCCCTGTTCTATCTTCTAAATTATTTGTACCTATCAAAAATTCTACCCTCACTAGCTTTCCTATATGTTGCCTTAAAAAAGCTGGTGTGTATAATGCATTTGTAACAGTTTCTGGTACTACATTATTATTTGCTCTTTTATAAGTGTTTCTTTCAAAGTTTTCTTCCATAATAAACTATTCCCTCCTTTTATGTTTCTATATATGCTTCTGTTGGTCTGTAAAAACAATGATCACTTATTCTTGTATGAAGTGTTCCGTGTCCCATTATATGGGAAAATAGACGGACATGTGGAATTAAATGGGTTCATATACCATAAACATTCACCTACTTCATTTATTTTATTTCCTGCCATTGCCCAGTCTGCAATCTGGTAATGGATTTCTTCTGGAGCCATATTGTATATATTTTGTGGATTATATTGATTATTAATAGTTTCTCTTACACAATCAAATTGCCCTGTTTGAAATATTATGTTTCTTATACTTCCGTCCTTGAGAAATTCTTGCATATTCCCCGCTCACTGCTATTAACTCTATTCATAATAATTGTAGCTACTGCTTTCATTCCAGTTTCGCCTTCTCCTCCTGCTTCACATTGTACTAATCTGGCTATTAATTCTCTTTCTGAAAATCCCATAAATTTCCTTCTTTCATTATTTTTTAAGTTTTTTCTTCTAATTCCTCGTTTAATCTTTTTATTGCTTTGGTTTCTATTCTAGATACATAGGAACATTGTTATAATCAATAATTTTTTATTTTCTAAATTAAATACTCTTCTAACACATATATATTAATAGGAGGTTTTTTATGGAAAATAATAGTGATTTAATATGTATTTATGATGATACAAAAGAGAATATAAATAAGGTGTTACTTGATATATATGCAAAATTTGTCCAAAGAGAGTTACAAAATACTACAGATAATTAATTTATTTACAATATTATATAATTTTATAGGAGTTTAAAGTATAATGGATAATATAAATATTTTTAACCCTTTGGATTACAAAGTACGGTATGTATATTAGATTATCAAAAGAAGATTTAAAACCTCGGAGAATCTGAAAGTGTTTCTAATCAACGTTCTATGTTAAGTCGTTTTTGCGAGAGTAAAAAATTATTTGTTGCTGATGAATATATTGATGATGGAATAAGTGGTACAACATTTAATAGACCAGAATTTAAGAGAATGATACAAGATATTGAAAACAAAAAAATAAATATGGTTATTACAAAAGATTTATCACGACTTGGTCGTGATTATATTTGTACTGGTCATTATTTAGAAAAATACTTTCCAGAAAATAATGTACGATATATTTCTTTACTTGATGGCATAGATACTGGTATTGATAGTACTTCAAATGATATTACACCTTTTAAATCTGTTCTAAATGACATGTATGCAAAAGATATTTCTAATAAAATAAAAAGTGTTAAGCACAATAAACAAGATTTAGGTTTATTTATAGGCAGTAAAGCTCCATTTGGATATAAACTTGATAAAACACATCCAAATAAATTATTTGTTGACGAGGAAGCAAAACCTATTATTGAAAGAATTTTTAAAGAAGCTTGCATACGGCAAATCTTGCAGAGCAATAGCCATTGGTTTAACATTAGATGGAATACCTACTCCATCACAATATGCTATAACACATGGAGCCAAAATGGCACGTGTAAGTAAAAATTGGACTGCTTCACGAATAAGAGAACTGCTTTTAAACGAAGTATATATTGGAAATATGGTACAAGGCAGAATGAAAAAGATAAATTACAAATCTAAAAAAAATATTAGGCTTCCAAAAGAACAATGGAAAGTAATTGAAAATACTCATGAATCTATTATTGATAAAAATATTTTCTTGAAAGCACAAGAAATGATTGAAACAAGAAAACAAACTAGAATAAAGACACATGATTATTTGTTAAAAGGTCTTGTATATTGTCATGAATGTGGCAAAAAACTTGGATGTTCACCAAGAAAACTTGCAAATTGTAATGTTTATTATTTTAGATGTAATACATATGCTGCACATGCAAAACTTGGTTTTTGTACTCCTCACTCAATGAGAATGGATTATGTTGAAAAGCTTGTAACTGATAAATTAAAAAAAATATTTCAAAATTTTAGTGAAAAGGATAAAATGATCACTGTAACAAAACAGCTCTTAAAAGAACAAAGACAAAATAGTTCATATACAAGAGAACTAGAAGAATACAAGTCAAGACTTTCAAAATTAGTTCTAGAAATCGATAATATATATAATGATAAATTAAATGGATTACTTTTATTAGATGATTTTGCTAGAATTTACAAAAGAAAATCACAAGAGAAATTGCAAATTCAAAATAAAGTTGATATACTTAAGTCATATGTAAATAATTATATTATAAACGAAGATGAATTTATAAAAAATTTAATTAAAAAATTTAATTTTGAACTCACTATTAATCGTCCAATCTTAACTGATTTGGTTGATAGAATTGAGATAGATAGAAATAAGAAAGTGTATGTATATTTTAAATATAGTAAATACTATAAAAGGAGAGATTAATTTATGAAAAAAATATATTATAATGGAAAATTTATTACATTGGAAAACAATAATGTAGAAGCAATTTTGATAGAAGATGGTATCATACGAAAAATTGGAACTACAGATGAAATTTTAAATTGCAAAGATGAAAATACTAAACTAATAAGTTTAGAAGGAAATACAATGATGCCATCTTTTATTGATTCTCATAGCCATTTTTCAGGTATTGCAAATGGATTGTTAAAAGTAAATTTAGAAGGTTGTAAGAATTTTAAAGATATTCAAGAAAGACTTAAAAAGCATAAAGAGGAACAACAAATAGCTGATGATACATGGATATTAGCTGATGGATATGACCATAATAGTTTGGATGAAAAGCGACATCCTTCTAGAGAAATAATAGATAAAGTATTACCAAATAATCCAGTTGTATTACAACACAAATCTGGTCATATGGGAGTTTTTAATAGTTATGCTTTGAAGTTTTTTAATATAACAGAACATACCCCTCCTGTAGAAGGAGGTATGATTGAAAAAATAGATGGTAAACTAACCGGATATATGGAGGAAAACTCTTTTATAGGTTATTTAAAAGAAATTCCAATGCCTAATATGGAAGATTTATTAAATGCATATGAAAAAGCTCAAGAACTATATTTATCTTACGGTATTACTACAATTCAAGATGGAATGTCATATCCCTCTATGATTCCTATTTACCAGAACCTAATAAATAATAAAAAATTGAAATTAGATTTAGTATCTTATATTGAACCTGCAAACAGGCAAATATTTTTTGATGCTTTTAATAAAAGCATTAGAGAATATTGTAATCATTTTAAAATAGGTGGTTATAAGATTTTTTTAGATGGTTCACCTCAAGGAAGGACTGCATGGATGAGAACACCTTACAAAGGAGATAACAAGTATTTTGGCTATAATACTATGGATGATAACGATGTAGAAGAAACAATTAAAATAGCAAAAGATACAAATATGCAACTACTTGCACATTGTAACGGAGATAAAGCGGCTGAGCAGTATATAAATAGCATAAAAAAATTTGAAGATGGTATAGAAAATATTAGACCTGTTATGATACATGCGCAATTACTTGGGATTGATCAATTATCTGACCTAAAAAAACACAATATTATTCCTTCCTTCTTTATAGCACATATTTTTTACTGGGGAGATATTCATATTGAAAATTTTGGATATGAGAGAGCCAGTCAAATAAGCCCTGCCAATTCTGCTCTAGGACAAGATATATTATTTACATTTCACCAAGATTCTCCTGTAATTAATCCCAATATGTTTGAAACAATTTGGTGTGCTACAACCAGAAAAACTAAGAAAGGAATAATATTAGGAGAAAATGAAAAAATTTCTGTTTTAGATGCAATAAAAGCTGTAACTATAAATAGTGCTTATCAATATTTCGAAGAGAATAAAAAAGGCTCTATAAAAGAAGGTAAGTTAGCAGACTTAATAATTGTTGATAAAAATCCTTTAGAGATAGATTTAGATGAAATAAAAAATATTAAAGTATTAGAGACCATAAAGGAAGGAATTTCATTGTTTAAACGTAGCTAATTTATCATAGCTACGTTCCTATACATAGGAACGTGATATTCCTAAAATTTTTGCTACTTCATTTTGTGTTTTTGGTTTTTTGCCTCCGAAGTCCAAATCTTAATTCAATTATTATTTGTTCTCTTGCTTTTAATACAGATTTTATTTTTTCATATATTTGTTTCATCTTCAGTTTAAAATCAACTTCTTCTTCTATGTTTTTTTCGTCGTTTTCTAATATATCTATAAGTGAAATTTCATTATCATCCTTATCCTTACCTATTGGTTCATTTAAATATACTTCTGCCCCGATCTTTTTTGTACTTCTTAAGTACATTAATATTTCATTTTCTATACTCACCTATTGGCAACAAAGTAGTATTAAAAAAATTATCTGGACTTTGTGATAATAGATTTATCTCTACTGTGTCACCATTTCCCACTACATTATCTACTATTAGTCTAAGTAAATTTTTCTTTTCAACAATATCTAATGTTTCAAATGCTTCAAAATATTTTTCTATTATTTCAAGAACTATTTTAGATACGTCTATTTCTAATTGATTTACTTTTTCTTGACTTTTATATTCACTTAATCTTTTTTCAAGTTTTTCATTTTCTTTTTTTATCTTCTTAATCTCTTTATTTATTTCGTCTATTATTTCTATATCAACATATTTTATTCTTTGGATTAAATTATCTAAACTTTTTTGATTTTTATCATATCTGGCTTTTAATCCTATGTATTCATCATCTTTATTTACTATATCTATTTTTGTACTTGATATTTTCTTTAGCTCTTCGCAGATTTTTTCATTTGGCGCAGTTAGCTTTTTTATTTCTTCTAGTAATAATTTGTCTAATTTATTACCATCTATATTTTTTCCTTTACATTTCTTTCCTCTGCTTCTTTCTTTTAAAGTACAAGAATATATATATTTTTGTTTTCCTTCTTCATCAAATCTGTTTGTAAGAAGTCGTGGTCTCATAATTGAACCACATTCCCTGCATCTTATAATTCCTGTAAGTAATGCTGTGTTTTTTTGAGGTTTTCTATAACTTTTTACTTTATTAATATTTAATAATTTTTGAACATTAATCCAGTCATTGCCACTAATAAATCCTTTATGTTTTCCGAACTGCTATAATCCACTCATTCATATCGTTTCTTTTGTTTGCTTTATGCTTGATTTGCAATGTTTTATTATATGCCATTATTCCATGTATTCCATCAAATTCTTCTTTTTTTGAAAACACTTCAATCTCATTTTCTAAAAAATACTCATACATATCTAAATCACTTATTGCATATACAGGGTTTGTAAGTATTGTTTTTAAAGTAAACCTTGTAAATTCTTTTTTGTTTTTAGTTTTTATATTATTATTAATCGCAAAAGTTTCTAATGCAGTTAGAGATTTTAGTTCTAAAAATTTTTGAAATATAATTTTAATAATTATCATTTCTTCGTTAATTTCTTTAAGCATAAAAGCCTTTTTTGTTTTTCTTTCAATCTCATTATTTTCATTTGTTTCCTTAATATTTAAAAGTTCAAAGCCAACTGATTCATATCCTGTAGGTGTAGTTCCACCAAGCCATCTGCCTGTTTTTGCAAGTTCCCTCATATTATCTTTTATTCTCTCTGCACCAATTTCTCTTTCAAGTTGTGCAAAAACAGATGCAATATACATCATAGCTCTTCCCATTGGTGTTGAAGTATCAAATTGTTCTTTTACAGATATAAAACTAATATTATTATCGTTTAATTCTTCTATTAAATCAGAAAAATCAGCAACACTTCTTGCAACCCTATCTAATCTATAACATATTAGTACATTATATTTTTTATTTTTTGCATCTCTAATTAGTTCATTAAACTTCTTTCTTTCCGAGTCTCCACCTGAAAAGCCTTCTCCTTCATTATATAAAACTGTTTTTATTTCTTCGCTTGGAAATATTCTTTTTATATAATCCTTGCATAAATTTACTTGTGTTTCAATTGATTCTCCTTTATCTGTTTGTTTTGATTTTCTACTATAAATTGCAACTATTTTCATAAATTCTCCTTTTGGGTCGATCTTAACACCGACCCACTTTTTTGTGTATTCTAACTCTGTTTTTTATTCCGTTCAACCTCTTTCTAATTCTTTTATTAATTTTTCCTTTATTTTTTGTTTTTTATTATCTTCTACCTCTAAATTATCAATACTTCTACTTATAAGTATTGCTTTGAATATTGCTACTCCTTCTTTTAAATTTTTTTCATCTTTTGGGAAATTTAAAATTAAGTTCATAAAGCATCCCTCTATTCAAAAGCTATTCACTAACAGCTTGGACAATTAACTTAATTTTTTTAAAATCATTCATATTTTAATAAATATTAATTCTAAATTTCTATTCTTTTCTATATATCTTATCTATATTGTAAAAATCACATAGTTCCTCCCTAGAAATACCTTCTGTGTCTCTTGTAACATAATAATTTGCTTTTCCTCTGGCACTTTCTAGAATATTTTTATAACTTTCATGGGCTATATTCTACATATTTGTAAAGGTTTTGATATTGCCTTAAAAGAGTTTTTCGATAATCCAATGTTTGATGATGTAGAACAAGAATAAAAAAATTTATTGTAGTTCTTTAAAATACAATAAATTTTTTTAATTATAATTTTATATTATACTAATATTCATCTTTAATTGCATTTATAAAATTTTCATATTGGCATTTAAGTAGCTTTTCAAGCGATTTATGCACTTTATCAACTAATTTTCCATCCGTTTTAGCAACTACGTTTAAGTTCATTTTATTAGCCATAAAAATTTCTCTTTTTTATAAATTTGTTAAATTTTGAATTATATCAAGCTCATACAATTTTTTTCCCTCTAAGTTTTGAATTATAAAGTTTGCAACAGGATAACTTCTTAATTCATCTGACTTCATTTTTTTTAATTGTTCTAATTCAATCCATTTAGTTTCTATAATTTCATCTTTATTATATTGTATAGAATTATTAACCAAATCAGCTAAAATATGTATCATAATAATATTCTTACCATTCGTAATTATTGGGAAAACTTTTTTCAATTCAATATCGCATCCGTTTCTTCCTTGGTTTCTCTTTTTACACCTTCGAATATAGTCTCATTTTTTTCTAAATGACCTGCCGGGAATGCCCATTTACCATAACAATTCTTTTTTGCTTCTTTTACCATTAAAATTTTATTATTTTTTACGACAATTGCTCCAACAATAATTTCCACAACCATTTTCCTCCTTCCTTCCAAATTTTATCTTTCTTTTTCGTCTTTTTTATCATAGAATCCTTTTTTTGAAAATCTTGCTTCTCTATTGACTTCTATTGGAAAAAGCTCTTTGTCTATAATCATTCCTTGAACACCAAAAGAATTTAATCCAGCTAATTTTAGCTTATTTTTTTGAAAATACATTCGTTTTCTTTTATTTTTATAGAATATGTTAAAATTTGATTTGCTAATTTTGTTAATCTTTCCATTATAGCCTCCTAAAATATTTTACTATATATTCTTTCATAGCAGTATCAATTTCTTTGATTTTTATTGCAACTAATAATTCATTTTCTCACCCACATTACTATTTATCTAATCAATATAATACCACAAACCCAATTCTTCTGTTAAAATTACATTTTCATCTTTATAATTTAATCCAATATACTTGTACATTTTCATTGTTTTTATATATATACTCTTTTTCTAATTTTCCTCCAGCATTTACTATTGTTTTTCTTGAGCCTTCATTTTCCTTATCACATGAAATCATTACTTTTTCCAGTTTTAAGTTGTTTTTGCAAAATTCTAATGCAAGAGCCAGCATTTGAGTAGCATAGCCTTTTTTTCTTTCTGTTGGTCTTACACCATAACCTATATGTCCTGCATAGTTTCTCAAAAATTCATTTGTTAATTCATGTCTTACATCTATCATACCTACTATTTTATTATCACTTTTTCTAATACCTAAAAAATTAGTATGTACTGTCCAATTATCATTTAACGTTTCATGACTTGATTGTTCTTCCAACAAATCAAGCCATTCATTGTAATCATTCATTTTATCCCATAAACTACAAGCGTGAATTTTATTTTCTCCATATTTTATATGTTCATTTTTATACTCTATCATTTTCTTTTCATATTCTTTCGTTGGCTTAATTAATATTATTTCATCCATATTATCGCCCTCCTACATAAATTATTCCATAACCCAAATCAGCATCTGTTATTATAATACCACAAAGCCAATTATTCTGTCAAAATTATCCAACAGATAATTTTGCAGGAACAGGCGTATATACATACTCCGTGCAAGAGCCTAAAAGCGTGGCTTTGAGCGTTATTATAATTTTTTTAGTGTATATCAAAACGATATACTTAAATTTTATATATATTTTTGATTTTGTGATATTTTCCCTTAATTTATTAAATAAGCTATTTATATTGTCTTTTGTTGCCACTATGTTAGTATAGATTTTTCTATACATCTTGATGCATAAGTTGCTAATCTTACATTCTTATCTAAATTAAATGTGTTTATTCCTTTTATCAATCCTATTGTTCCTATTGAAATTAAGTCATCTAATTCTAAATTAGGTATATTATATTTTTTACATATATGTGCAACCAAACGTAAATTTCGTTCTATCAATACATTTCTTGCTTCCTCATCACCATTCATATATCTTTCTAAATATTTTTTTTCTTCCTCTTGTGATAATGGTTCTGGAAATAGGCTATTGTTTGATATGTATCCTAACACAAAAAATGCTGTTTTGCAAAATTCTATGAAACTTATTAAATAAAACCACAAAAAAAAACACCTCCATTTACCTATAACAAATTATATGTTTTAGATGAATAAATGTGCATGACCACTATAGATTTACTTTTTAATGCACATAGACTAATTTTTTCTATGTGCATTATTTAGCAGTTTTTCTATCTCTCTATATATTTTTTCATCTACATTTTTTATAGATGTTTTTTCTGCATTTTGTCCCATTTGTTTTAAATTTTCTTTGTCATCTATTATTTCATTTATAGTTTTATTTAATTTATCTGTACTTAAATCTTTATCTAATATTATTTTTGCAGCTCCTGCTTGTTCTAAAACTTTTGCATTATATTCTTGATGATTTTCTGTTGCATATGGATATGGTATAAATATAGCTGGTTTCCCGCATTTTGCAACTTCTGTTATTGTCATTGCCCCACTTCTTGAAACAATTAAATCTGCTAAGTTTAAAACCTCTTCCATATTATATATATATGGTACTATGCTTACATTATATGCTTTTTTTATACTTTGTCTTACTTCTTCGTATTTTTGTTTTCCAACAGCCCAAATTATTTGATACTTATCATTTAGTTTTCTGTTTATAATTTCAATTAAACATTTATTAATAGATTCTGCTCCTTGACTGCCTCCAAATATTGCTACAATAGGTAATTTATTTTCTATTTTGAATTGTTTTTTTATCTCTGCTTTTTGTTTATCATTTAAATGTATTTTATTTACTTTTGTAGGAGTCCCTGTAACCACAACATTTTTTGCTTTTGGTAACCTTTTTTTCGCATCTTCAAACCCTACTAAAACTGTATCTGTTTTTTTTGATAGGACTTTTACAGCTATCCCTGGGAAAGCATTACTTTCATGTAATAGTGTTGGTATTTTTAACTTTACTCCACTTGATAACACTGGTCCACAAATATATCCACCTGTACCAATTATTATATCTGGACTTATCTGTTTTACTATCTTTTTTGTAGTTCTATAGCTTTTTAAGGTTTTACATATATTTCTTAAATTTTGAAAGCTTATTTCTCTTTTTATTCCATATGCATCTATAGTCTTTAATTTATATCCACTTCGCGGAACTAAATCGTTTTCTAAGCCCCTTGGAGTTCCAATAAAAGTGATTTCAGCATTTTTATGATGTTTTTTTATTTCATTAGCTATTGCAATTCCTGGATTAATATGTCCTCCAGTCCCTGCTGCCGCAATTATAACTTTCATAAATTTCTTCCTTTCTTAAACTATTACATTTTGCTGGTCTGCCTTGAAATATTTAGAAGAATTCCGGACCGAGGCAAGTAAAATTATCAGCGATGTTCCTCCATAGCTGAAAAATGGAAGTGCAATTCCTGTTACTGGCATTGATGATGTTACAACTGCTATATTTATAATTGCTTGGAAACCTATAAGTGCTGTAATTCCACAAGCTAACAAACTTCCAAACATGTCTGGAGCTTTCATTGATATTATTATTCCTCTCCATATAAATATAGCAAACAGTAATATAACTACTATACATCCTATAAATCCTAGTTCTTCTGCTAACACTGCAAATATATAATCATTATGTGGCTCTGATATGTATAAATATTTTTGTCTACTATTCCCTAGTCCTACACCAAATAATCCTCCTGAACCTATAGCATATAATCCTTGAATTATTTGCCAGCCTGCATCTAATGGATCTGCCCATGGGTCCAAAAAAGCTGTTATTCTTTTTAATCTATATGCTCCTATATCAAAATATTTTGCAAGTATATAAAGTCCTATACTTCCTATTGTTATTCCTGCTCCTCCAAAGATTGCAAAATGTGATACTTTACATCCTGCCATTATCATCATTACTGATATTGTTAATATTATTAAAACTGATGCACTTAAGTGTGATTGTTTTACTAAAATTATAAATATTGCAGGTGCTAAGAAGAATAGTATTGGTTTAAAAAATCCTTTCCATAAATTTTTCAGTTCATTCCTGTGAATTGTAAGATAAGCTGCAAAAAATATTATTAATCCCAATTTTGTTATTTCTGATGGTTGAATAGTTCCAAATACGGGAAATTTAATCCATCTTGTTGCACCTTTTACAGTTACACCTATTCCTGGTATCATAACTGCTGCTAATCCAATAATAGAAATTATCCAAATTATTTTATAAAACTTTGATAATATTTTATAGTCTATTTTTGATATTATTAGCATAACAATTATTCCTAATACTGCTGCAATAGCTTGTTTGGATACATACGTATAACTGCTTGAAGTTGTAGATAAAGACATTGGTGAACTTGCTGACAGTACCATTGTTATACCCATTCCTAAAAGAATTAAGACTACTATAAATAAAATAAAATCAAATGGTTTACTCTTTTCTCTATCTGCTTTGTTTTTCATAAATACCTCTCTTAATCTATCTTATGTTTCTTTTGTTTATATAGAACAAAGACCTATGATACATAGCATCAATGTAAATATACAAAATACTGATACTACTTTATTTTCTTTCCAACCTGATAATTCAAAATGATGATGTAAAGGTGCCATTTTAAATAATCTTTTGCCTTTTGTTTTCTTAAAGTACAGCACCTGTAATACAACAGAAATTGTTTCTATAACAGGTATTGCTGCAATTATCAATAATATAAGTGGCATTTGTAAATATAACGCAATTGCTGATATTACACCCCCAAGTAGTAATGAGCCTGTGTCCCCCATAAAAACTTTTGCTGTATTCAAATTGAAAATTAAAAATCCTAGGCAAGCTCCAACTATTATACTTCCAAATACAACTATTTCTTTTACATCTAGTATTATGGCTATTACAGTTAGACATGTAGTAATAATTGCTGCAACACTAGCACTCAAGCCATCTATTCCATCTGTTAAGTTAACTGCATTTGTAGTTGCTAACATAACAAAAATTGCAAATGGTATATATACTAAAACTGGTAGAACTACTTCTTTTTTTATAAAAGGAATTATTGTAGTAGTTCCTAAGTTTATTCCTCTTAATAAATATAATGTAAATAAAACGGATATTATCAGTAGTCCTAGCATTTTACTTGATGGTTTTAGTCCTTTTGTATTTTTTAAAACTAGTTTTTTATAATCATCTATAAAGCCTATCACCCCAAAGCCTATTGATATCAGTAATAATGGGAATAATCTTCTACCTACTTCTGGATCGGTTGTAGAATAATATATATATCCTCCTATTGTACCAATAATTATGCCAAGCGCAATAATTATTCCTCCCATTGTTGGTGTTCCTTTTTTTCCTAAATGACTTTCTGGTCCTTCTTCTCTTTCTATTTGCCCTATTTTAAATTTTCTTAATATCGGTATTATAAATATTGCTAGAATAACTGTGGCAGCAAATGATACAAACAGTATTCTTGTTTGAAAATACAATTTATATTACCTCCTTTATGATTTCTCTTTCATCATAGTGCTTCTTTTCACCATTTATTTCTTGGTATGTTTCATGACCTTTTCCTGCTAGAACTATTATATCATTTTTTGTTGCCATATTTATTGCGTATTTTATTGCTTCTGTTCTATCAACTATTGTTATATATTTTCCTTTTGATTTTTTAGCACCCTTTTCTATTTCTTTTATTATTTCTTCTGGGTCTTCTGTTCTTGGATTATCTGATGTAATTATAGTAAAATCTGCGATATTTGCCGAAATTTGTCCCATAATTGGCCTTTTAGTTTTATCTCTGTCCCCGCCGCAACCAAATACTGAAATTACATTTCCTCTAGTATAACTTTTTACTGCACTTAATATACTTTGTAAACTTTCTGGAGAATGTGCATAATCTATCATTATAGGTAATCCTTTTTTATTATCTACTAGTTCACTTCTTCCTGGAACTCTTACATTTAATAGTGCTTCTTTTATTTGCTCTGCGTTTGCTCCGAGTTTTGTTGCTACACTTATTGCTGCTAATGAATTGTATACACTAAATCTTCCTGGTATACCTGTTTTTATTCTTTCGTTTTTTCCATTTATTTTTACTTTAAAGTCTACACTAGAATTTGTTATTGTTATATCTTTTGCTAATAAATCTGTTTCATTATCTATCCCATATGTTTTTATATCTTTTTCAGGCAATAATTTTTTTATTTTTAATATTCTAAAATCATCTGCATTTATATAATTTGTTTTACTCATTTCCATTAGTTTTAATTTTGAATTGAAATAATCTTCCATATCTGGATGTTCATGTGCACTTATATGATCTTCAGAAAAATTAGTAAAAACTCCTATATCAAAATCGCAGCCATCTACCCTATGCAATTTTAGGGCTTGTGATGAAACTTCCATAATCACACAATCTACTTTTTCTTCTACCATTTTGCTAAATAATCTTTGTAATTCTAAACTGTCTGGTGTAGTTCTTGTGCTCTCTCCTAGGTTGTTATTTCCTATATAATTTGCAACTGTGCCTATTAATCCAACTTTTTTTCCTTGTGCTTCTAATATGGCTTTAATCATAAATGTTGTTGTTGTTTTTCCTTTAGTTCCTGTTACTCCCACTAATTTAAATTTAGTAGAAGGATTTTTATAAAAATTACATGCTATTTTAGCTAGAGCTACTCTAGTATCTGGTGCCATTATTATTGTTATGTCGTTATTTAAATCTTCTTTATTTATTTTAGCTCCTTCTTGTATCATTATAACTGATGCTCCATTTTCTATTGCTTGTTTAATAAATTTATGCCCATCTGTTTCAAAGCCTACTACTGCAACAAACATACCATTTTTAGTAACTTTTCTAGAATCACTTTCTATGGAATTTATTTCCATTTCTAGATTTCCTTTTGCTTTTAATCCATCTATTCCTGAAATAATAGATTTTAAATTCATTTTTTTTCCTCCCCAAATGCAAAATATTTTATTCCTGATTCATACTTATTTAAATTATTTTACCAAATACTATTATAATATTTTTTTCATGTTTTGTATAGTTATTTCCTAAAATTTGTACATTTTTTATCGTGTAGGAAAAATCCACATTTAACTTGAACCCATATAAGATTTTTCCTTATAGAACAAGAATGGTAGCATATAAAAGACTCGAGTTAGCTTTGCTTATGTGGTTTGTCAGTTTTCTTATTAATTATATATCAATGTAAAGATAAATAGAACCTAAAACTAGGTTCTATTTATCAATCTTCTCTTTATAATACTCCGTTATTAGTTCGTCTAATTCAATGCTTAATTTATATATTATTTCGTAATCTTCTCCGTTTATAATACTATTATTTAGTTGTTCTCTTAGATTAAGGATTTGTTTATTTATCATTTTAATGCACTCTCCTTTTTTATATTTGTAATCTTTTGTTATTAATGAAAATAAATTATTCCATAAACTTTTTAGTAGTATTTTTTAATGAAACTGCTATTAGTTTATTCTAAAAAAAACATCGTTTTTCTATACAATAAAATACCATATTTTTACAGGAACGTCAATATAAAAACAGCAAAAAGTTCAATTTTTTCTTAACTTTCGTGCGTTATTTTTCTTTATTTTTCAATATTTCTTTCGCTTTTTTGTTTTTTTATTTTTCAATATGGCAATTTTACTCTTTTTACGACATTTTTCTACTTTTCTCCTTAATCAATTTTCGCTATTGTTAGACATTACTTCTGAACATTTTTTTCTAGTTTTGTACAATTTATTACTTTTTTTATTATCTTTCTTACTATAATTCATAACTTATTTTTTTATTTTATTGACATTTTTTAGTTTTTATAATATATTATTATATTATATAGAGAAGGGGGGAGATATTATGGATAAGGTTTTATCTGTGCTAAAAAACAGTAAAATTTTAGGAATAGTAGGAGCAATACTTTTAATAATTGGAAACTTCTTTAGTTTTGCCACTGTAAAAATGTTCTGGGTAGAAGAATCTGTTTCATTTATTGAAGGTGATGGAGTTTTTGTTTTAATTTTAGGAATACTAGCTCTATTAATTATTTTTATAGATTTCATTCTTAGTAAAATACCTGAAGGTAAATTAAAATTTTTATTCAAACTAAGAAATCAAAAAATTGTTTTAATTCCTGCTATTATATCTGCAATTATCTTATTTGTAGATGGAAGTGGAGCATTTGAATATGGTTCAGCAGGACTTGGTTTCTATCTTTTACTTATAGGAGTTATAGCTTTAGCTGTTTATCCTTTTTTATATAAAGGTGATCAATAATTTTAAAAAAATAAAAGCTGAGTATTATACAACAAGCTTTTATTTTTTATAAAATATTTTTTCTTATACAATAAAATGGACGACTTTTAGTCGTCCCATTTTTTTACTCAATTCCATATTTTTTCTTGAATCTGTCTGCTCTTCCTCCTGTTGTATCTCTTTTCAATTTACCTGTCCAAAAAGCATGGCAATTAGAGCATACATCTACTTTTAAATCTTTTTTTGTTGAACCAACTTTATATACTTTTCCACAAGCACATGTTATTGTTGTTTCTCCATATTGTGGCTGTATTTCTTTTTTCATACTAGCTTTTCACTCCCTCTTATATTTTTTTGCTAAAATCTTTTAGTTATATATATTAATTAGTATTATTTATATGTTCTTGTTTCTCTTCTTCTTGAAGATTTTTTATTGTTTCTTCAAAAGATACTTTATAAATTATCTTTGAAACTATATTCCATAAACATGCAATTATTAGAATAACTAAACATATTTTTTTCCATGATTTTGCAAGCATTTTATTCTCCTTTATACTAATTCAATTATAACTTTTTCTGCACAATCTCCTCTTCTTGGGCCAATTTTATAGATTCTGGTATATCCGCCTTCTCTTTTTGCATATTTTTCTGCTATTTCTCCGAAAAGTTTTGCTGGTAAATCTATTTTATTACCATTAGCATCTTTTACTTTATTTGTTCTCGCCATAATTTTTCTTCTTGCATTTAATCTTGTTGGCATATCTTTTTGTCTTTTTTCAATTTTTTCTTCTTTAACTACTCTTAAATATTCTTTACCATTTTTACTTGTAACTTTTTCTAATTCTTTATTACCTTTACTATCTAATTTTGCTTTAACAACTTTACATTCTACTGTTTCGAAATTATCTTTTTCTTTTATTGCAATAGCTATTAAATTTTCAGCTAATTTCCTTACCTCTTTAGCTCTAGCTTCTGTTGTTTCTATTCTTCCATATACTAATAAATCTGTTGTTAAATTTTTTAACATTGCCATTCTTTGGTCTGTAGTTCTTCCTAATTTTCTAGCCAATTTTTTCAGCCTCCTTCTTAAATTTATTCATCTTCAGAAGCAAAGTTTAAATCTAATGAATGTAATTTATTTATAACTTCATCTAATGATTTTTTACCTAAATTTCTTACTTTCATCATATCTGCTTCTGTTTTATTTGCTAAATCTTGAACTGTTGATATTCCTGCTCTTTTTAAACAATTATATGATCTTACAGATAATTCTAAATCTTCTATTGGCATTTCTAATATTCTTTCTCTCTTAGTTTCAGCCTTTTCTACCATAACTTTAGTATTTCTAGCTGCTTCAGATAAATCTATGAATAGTTCTAAATGTCCTGTCATTACTTTTGCTGCTAAACTTAATGCTTCGTAAGCTTTTAGACTTCCATCTGTCCAAACTTCTATTGTTAGTTTATCATAATCAACTGTTTGACCAACTCTTGTATTTTCAACAGAATAATTTACCTTTTTTACTGGTGTAAATATAGAATCTATTGGTAATACATCTATTGCTTGGTTTTGAGTTTTGTTCTTCTCTGCTACATTATATCCTCTGCCTTTATTAACTGTCATTTCCATTTGTAAAGATCCACCTTCTGCTACAGTTGCTATGTGTAAATCTGGATTTAATACTTCTACAGTTGAATCTGTTATTATATCACCAGCTTTTACTTCTCCTTCTCCTTTAAAGTCTATTTTTATAGTTTTTTCTTCATTATCATGCATTTTTAGTCTTACACTTTTAAGATTAACTATAATTTCTGGTACATCTTCTATAACATTTGGTATAGTAGAAAATTCATGTAATACACCTTCAATTTTTACACTTGTAATTGCTACTCCTGGTAATGATGATAATAGTATTCTTCTTAATGAATTTCCTATTGTCATTCCATAGCCTCTTTCTAATGGTTCGCATACGAATTTTCCATAGCTTTCATCTTCATTTATTGCTAGACATTCAATATTTGGTTTTTCAAATTCAATCATTAATTTTAACCTCCTGTTTAGATGTTAGAGCTTGGAACTTAGATTTAATGTTTTCTTTGATTTTCTAACTTCTAACTTCTAATTTCTAATTTCTAACTATTTAGAATATAACTCTACAATTAAGTGCTCTTCAACTGGAATATCTACATCTTCTCTTGAAGCTAATCTAAGTATTTTTACTTGTAGTTTATCATTGTCTTTTTCTAACCATTCTGGTATTGGTCTTGCTTTGTTTGCTTCAACATTTTCTTTTATTGTCTTGTTGTCTTGTTTGTTTTCCCTAACTGATACTACATCTCCTTCTTTAATTAAGTATGATGGAATATCTACTTTTTTACCATTTACGTCAAAATGTCCATGGTTTACAAGTTGTCTAGCTTGTGCTCTTGAAGAACCAAAGCCTGCTCTATATACTACATTATCTAATCTACTTTCTAATATTTGTAATAAGTTTTCACCTGTAATTCCTTTTTTATTTTCAGCCATCTCGAAATATTTTCTAAATTGCTTTTCTCCTACTCCATAAAAAGATTTTGTTTTTTGTTTTTCTCTTAATTGTGTTCCATATTCAGATAATTTTTTCTTTCCTTGTCCGTGTTCTCCTGGTGCATAGTTTCTTCTTGTTACACTGCATTTATCTGTATAACATCTTGAACCTTTTAAGAACAACTTTTGCCCTTCTCTACGGCAAATACGACATTGCTCGTCTTTATATCTTGACATTTTCTTTCCCCTTTCTTATTTTATTAATTAATGAATAATGAATAGTGAATAGTGAATAATGAATAATTTTCGTAGATTTTTGTTAGTTCCTAACAAAAATCATCCTTAATTATTAATTATTAATTCTTCATTCTTCATTATTAATTATTATATATATTATACTCTTCTTCTTTTTGGTGGTCTGCAACCATTGTGTGGTATTGGTGTTACATCTTTTATTGCTGTAATTTCTAATCCGGCTGTTTGTAATGATCTAATAGCAGCTTCTCTTCCAGAACCTGGACCTTTTACAAATACTGCAACACTTTTTAATCCATGCTCCATTCCAGCTTTAGCAGCTGTTATTGCAGCTTCACCAGCAGCAAATGGAGTACTTTTTCTAGAACCTTTGAATCCTAGTTCTCCAGCACTTGCCCATGAAATTGTATTTCCTCTTTCATCTGTAATTGTAACTATTGTATTATTAAAACTAGAATGGATATGAGCTTCTCCTTTTTCAATGTTCTTTCTGTCTCTTCTTCTAGTTACTTTTTGTGTATTTGTTGCTTTTGCCATTTGGTTTTTCCTCCTTTTCAAAATCTATTAAACAAATTTGTTGATTTTTATCTTTCACCTATTTTGTCGAATTCTTACATTGTGCTAATTATTTACTACTTTTTTTGCTTACTACTTTTCTAGGACCTTTTCTTGTTCTAGCATTAGTTTTTGTTCTTTGTCCTCTTACTGGTAAGCCTCTTTTATGTCTCATTCCTCTGAAACATCCAATTTCTGTAAGTCTTTTAATGTTTAAAGCTACTTCTCTTCTTAAATCGCCTTCTACTTTGTACCCTTCCATAGCTTTTCTTATTTCTTGTACTTGGTCATCTGTTAAATCTTTAACTCTAGTATCTGGATTTACTTTAGCTGCTGCTAGTATTTTGTTAGAGCTTGTTCTACCAATTCCGTAGATATATGTTAGCCCTATTTCTACTCTTTTTTCTTTTGGTAAGTCAACACCTGCTATACGTGCCATATTTTTCTTTCACCTCTTCAATTTATTTTATATTTTTTGGATTGTATATATCAAGAAAAGTATGTTTATATACTTTTCTTATTGCATTTGGAAATTTTATAAATTTCTAAATACAATAATAAATAAAAATAGATATTCTTAAAAATATTTTTAAGACAGCCGCACTATTTTTATATATTAACAAATTTAAAATTACCCTTGTCTTTGTTTATGTTTAGGGTTTTCACAAATTACTCTTGTAACACCTTTTCTTTTAATTATTTTGCATTTTTCGCATATTTTTTTTACTGATGGTCTTACTTTCATTTTTTTCACCTCGTTTTAGATTTTTTTCTATTTATCACGCCATGTTATACGTCCTTTAGTTAAATCATATGGTGATAATTCTAATTTTACTTTATCGCCTGGAAGTATTTTTATATAGTTCATTCTAAGTTTGCCTGATATATGCGCTAATACTTGATGTCCATTTTCAAGTTCTACTTTGAATTGTGTATTAGGTAAACTTTCTATTACTGTTCCCTCTACTTCTATAACATCTTCTTTAGACAATTTTGTTTCCTCCTATAAATTTACATTAAATAACTTGTATATTATACACTATTTTCTTTAAATTGTCAATATTTCCGGCTCTTTTTCTGTTATTAAAATTGTATTTTCATAATGAGCTGATAAACTTCCATCTTCTGTTACTATTGTCCATCCATCTTCTAACTCATATATTCCTGATTTTCCCATGATTACCATTGGTTCTATTGCTAAAGTCATGCCTGGTTCGAGCCTTATTCCTTTTCCAGCTTTTCCATAATTTGGTATTCCTGGGTCTTCATGCATTTGCCTTCCTATTCCATGCCCTTGGAATTCTTTGACAACTGAATATCCATTTTTATTTATATATTCTCCTATTTTATTGGAAATGTCACCTATTCTATTTCCTTTTTTAGCAAATTTTATACCTTCAAAAAATGCTTGTTTAGTAATATCAACCAGTCTTTTTGCCTCATTACTTGCTTTTCCCACTATGTATGTTCTTGCACAATCTCCATGAAATCCATTTTTTAATACCACTAAATCAACACTTACTATATCTCCTTCTTTTAGTATTGTTTTTTTAGATGGTATTCCATGTATTACCTCATCATTAATTGAAATACATAGCGTTGCTGGGAACGGGTTCATTCCTGCTTCTGGATGTGGATAGTTTTTTTGTGCTGGTATTGCATTCTGGCTTTTTATAAAATTTTCAGCAGTTCTATCTAATTCAATGGTTGATATTCCTGGCTTTATTAATTCTTCTACTTTTTTTTGAGTTAATGAAGCTATTTTGCAAGCTTCTCTCATTAACTCTATTTCTCTTTTTGATTTAATTGTTACCAATTTTACTACACCCTTATCAAAAATATTTATTTAGTTCTTAATTCTTCTTCAATTTCTCCTGCTACATCATATGATGTTCTTCCTGCTTTATCTCCGGCTTTTTCTGTTCTTAATATGTTTTTTGCTTCATAATATTTTATTATTTCATCTGCAGTTTTTTTGTACACTTCTAATCTATTTTGTACTACTTCCGGTTTTTGATCTTCTCGTTGATATAGTTCTCCACCACATTTATCGCATTTTCCTTCTTGTTTTGGTGGATTAAATACTATATTGTATATTGCTGAACAGCCCTTGCAGCTTCGTCTATCTGAAATTCTTTTTACTATTTCATCAAAAGGTACATCTATATTCAATGCCATGTCTATTTTAATACCTTTCTTTTCTAATAGTTTATCTAATATCATTGCTTGATTAACTGTTCTTGGGAATCCATCTAATATAACTCCATTTGCTATATCTGGTTCTTCCATTCTTTGTTCTAACATTTTTACTGTTACATCATCTGGAACTAATTCCCCTTTATCCATATATGATTTTGCTTCTTTTCCTAATTCTGTTTCATTTTTTAAGTTTTCTCTAAATAAATCTCCTGTTGATATATGTGCTAATTTTAAATTTTGTGATAAAACTTCTGCAACTGTTCCTTTCCCACTTCCTGGCGCTCCTAATAATACTATAAACATAACTCCATTTCCTCCTATTTATTAATGAAATAAATATTGAATAATTTCCGCAAGTTTTGGCAAAGCCAAAACTCACATTAATTATTCACTATTAATTATTCATTCTTCATTATTCATTATTACTCTAAAAATCCTTTATAGTGTCTCATTACTAATCTTGATTCTAGTTGTTGTACTGTTTCTAATGCAACACCTACAACGATTAATATTGATGTTCCTCCAAAGGTTATATTCAAACTTGTAAAGCTTAGTAGCATTGGTAATATAGCTATTAAACTCAAGAATAATCCACCAAATAATGTTATTTTTTTCATAATTGATGATAAGTACTCTGTTGTTGGTTTTCCTGCTCTAATTCCTGGTATGAATCCTCCATTTTTCTTTATATTGTTCGATACTTCTGCTGGGTTAAATGTTGCATAAGTATAGAAATAAGTAAAGGCTATGATTAATACTAAATATACTAAAGCATTTGCTATTGTGTATCCTATTCCAAACTGTGCTGATGATGTTGACATTGAAAATTTATATACTCCAGCCCAAAATCCTGTTGATGTTGCTATATTACTATTGAACATTGGAATTATCATTGCTGGGAATGTTAGCAGTGATGATGCAAAGATAACTGGCATTACACCTGCCATTGCTAATTTCAATGGAATATGAGTATTTTGGCCTCCATACATTTTTCTTCCAACTACTTTTTTAGCATATTGTACTGGTACTCTTCTTTCTGCTTGTTGTACAAATACCACTCCTGCAACTAAAATTAAAGCTCCTATAATTATTGCTATTGCAGTTATTAATCCCGTTGTACTAAATCCAGTTCCATTTACAAATATTAATCTATATATAGAAGTAATAGCTGTTGGTAATGAAGATATAATACCTATAAATATGATTAATGATATTCCATTTCCAATACCTTTATTTGTAATTTGTTCTCCAAGCCACATTAATAGAGCTGTTCCTGCTACTAATGATATAACTACTAAAAGTCCTGTTCCAAAGCCTGGATTTACAAATACACCTAAACTTTGGTATGCATTACTATATGTTAAATAAAGTCCTGTTGCTTCAATTAACGCTAATACAAGTGTAAGCATTTTTGTATATCTGTTTATTTTTGCTTTTCCTGCTTCTCCACCTTCTTTAATTAATCTTTCTAGAGAAGGTATTACCATACCTAATAATTGGATTACTATTGATGCTGTAATGTATGGTGTAATTGACATTGCAAATATTGAAAATCTCGAAAAAGCTCCTCCTGATATAATATCAATTAATCCAGATATACTATTTGTTGAATTTGTAGTTATGTTTTCTAATGCTATGCTATCTACTCCAGGAACTGTTACATAACATCCAAATCTAAATATTACTATTAATAATAATGTATATAATATTCTTTTTCTAATATCTGGTACTTTTAAGGCATTTTTAATTGTTTTAAACAAATTAAATCACCTCTGCTTTTCCACCAGCTGCTTCTATTGATTTTGCAGCTGAATTTGTGAATCTGTTTGCTTTAACTTTCAATTTTTTTTCTAATTTTCCAGTTCCTAAAACAACTATTCCATCATTAGCTTTACTAATGACTCCATCTTTTATTAAACTTTCAGCTGTAACTTCTTCTGTTGTTGCTTTATTTAACATTGTTAATGTTACTTCTGTATAGGTTTTAGCATGGATATTTTTAAATCCTCTTTTTGGTAATCTTCTATATAATGGTGTTTGACCGCCTTCAAATCCGCGTCTTACTCCTCCGCCTGATCTTGCTTTTTGTCCTTTATGTCCTCTACCTGATGTTTTTCCAAGGCCTGAACCTATTCCACGTCCAACTCTTTTTCTTTTTTCTTTTTGGGTAGCTGATTTTACGTTTCCTAATTCCATCTGTTTTCCCTCCTTCAAAATCTGCAAAGAGCAAATTTTGTCTTCTTTACTCTTTACTATTCAATTCTTAATTATTTACTAACTCTATAAAGAATGCTCTTGTATACAGTTAATGCTTTATTATTAAAGTATTTCTTCTACTTTTTTACCTCTTTTTTTAGCCATATTTTCAGCTGTAATCATATTTTCTAATGCATTTATTGTAGCATATCCTACATTTCTTGGGTTATTTGTACCTATAACTTTTGTTTTAATATCTCTATAACCTGCAAGTTCTAATATAGGTCTTACACTACCTCCTGCAATAAGTCCAGAACCTTCTGGAGCTGGTTTTATCAATACACTTGCTGAACCAAATTTTCCTAAATATTCATGTGGCACTGTTGTTCCAACAATAGGAACTTCTATTAAATTCTTTTTTGCATCTTCAATTGCTTTTTTTATTGCATCTGGAACTTCGGCTGCTTTACCATTTCCAATACCTACGTGTCCGTTTTCGTCACCAACAACTACTACAGCACTAAATCTAAAGTTCCTACCACCTTTAACAACTTTTGCAACTCTATTAATAGCTACAACTTTTTCTTTAAATTCCATTGTTTTTTCTTCCATTGAAATTAATTCTCCCTCCTTAATTCTACTTTAAAATTCCAATCCTGCGGCTCTAGCAGCTTCTGCTAATTCTTTTACAACACCATGATATATATATCCGCCTCTATCATAAACAACATTTTTTATATTTTTCTCTATGGCTCTTTTTGCAACTAAAGTTCCTACTTCTTTAGCAGCTTCTTTATTTGAATGTTTTGTTTTTACTTCTTTGTCTAATGTTGATGCTTGAACTAAAGTTACACCTTTAGTGTCATCAATTATTTGAGCATACACATTTGTGTTACTTCTAAATACACATAGTCTTGGACATTCTGGTGTTCCACTTATTTTTGTACGAACTCTTTTATGTCTTCTTTCTCTCTCTAGCTTTCTATTAGTCTTAGAAATCATTGTAATTTCTCCTTTCTACGAAACATTTTTCATTATTCATTCTTCACTATTCATTATTAATTATTATTTTTTACCTGTCTTACCTTCTTTACGTCTAATATGTTCTTCAACATACTTAATACCTTTACCTCTATAAACTTCTGGTGGTCTTTTTGTTCTTATAACAGCTGCCATTTCACCTACAAGTTCTTTGTCTACTCCTTTAACAATTATTTGGTTAGGAGTTGGAACTTCATATTTAATACCTGCTGGTTCTACCATTTCTATTGGATGAGAATATCCTAATGTTAGAACTAATTTATTACCTTGTTTTGCAGCTCTATAACCTACACCATTTATTTCTAATTCTCTAGAATATTCATTTACAACACCTATTATCATATTATTTATTAAAGTTCTTGTTAAACCATGTAAACTTCTATTTTGTGGTTCATCATTAGGTCTTGTTACTGTTATAACATTATTTTCTAGTGCTACTTTCATATTTGGATGTATTTCTCTTTCTAGAGTTCCTTTAGGACCTTTTACAGTTATTTTATTTCCTTCTAATTTTACTTCTACATTTTCTGGAACTGTAATTGGCTTATTTCCAATCCTTGACATTTTAAAATCTCCTTTCTATTTCTCTGACTTCCGCCATCCGACATCCGTCTTCTGACATCCGACCTCCGTCTTACCATATATACGCTAATACTTCTCCACCAACACCTAATTCTCTTGCTTTTTTATCTGTCATGATTCCTTTTGATGTTGATATTAAAGCTATTCCTAGTCCATTTAATACTCTAGGAAGTTCTTCTTTAGATGCATATATTCTTAATCCTGGTTTACTTATTCTTTTTAATCCAGATATAACTTTTTTCCCTTTTTCTGTATATTTTAAGCTTACTCTGATAATGCCTTGATTTTCATTTTTTATTTCTTCATAAGCTTTTATATATCCTTCATTAAATAATATTTCTGCAATAGCTTTTTTCATATTTGATGCTGGAATATCTACTGTTTTAAAGTTTGCTTGACTTGCATTTCTAATTCTTGTTAACATATCTGCAATTGGATCAGTTGTAACCATCTTTTCTCCTCCTTCTTTTATACTATAATTATTTATCCCTCCGACATCCGATTTCTGACATCCGATATCCGATCTCCGTTTTACCAACTAGATTTCTTAACACCTGGTATTTCGCCCTTATGTGCTAATTCTCTAAAACATATACGGCAAATTCCGTATTTTCTAATATAACCATGTGGTCTTCCGCATAATTTACATCTATTATATTCTCTAGTCTTGTATTTTTGTTGTTTTTGTTGTTTTACAATCATAGATTTCTTAGCCATGTTTTTTATTTTCCTCCTTTTCAAAATTTGCTTGGCAAATTTTGTATTATTCATTTTTCACTATTCATTAAGCTCTAAAAGGCATACCTAATAGAGTAAGTAATTCTTTAGCTTCTTCATCAGAATTAGCTGTTGTAACAAATATAATATCCATTCCTCTTATTTTATCTATTTTTTCATATTCAATTTCAGGGAATATTAATTGTTCTTTAATTCCTAAAGAGTAATTTCCTTTTCCATCAAAAGATTTTTTTGATACTCCTCTAAAGTCTCTTACTCTTGGAAGTGATATGTTGAATAGCTTATATGCGAAATCATACATTTTATCTTTTCTTAATGTAACTTTACATCCAACATTAGCTCCTTCTCTTAGTTTAAATGCTGCAATTGATTTTTTTGCTTTTGTTATAACTGGTTTTTGTCCTGTTATAGCTGTTAAATCTGCAATTGCATTATCTAATGATTTAGGATTTTCTTTTGTATCTCCTAAACCTATATTTATAACTATTTTTTCTAATTTTGGAACTTGCATAACTGATTTATATTGAAACTTTTTCATTAATGCAGGTATAACTTCTTTTTCGTATTGTTCCCTTAATATTTCCATAATTATAATTTCCCTCCTTTTTCCTATTTAATAACTGTTCCACATCTTTTACAAATACGAACCTTACCTTCTTTTTCTTTTTTATAACCTATTCTTGCTGGTTTATTACATTTAGAGCATACTACATTAACTTTACTAGCATGTATACCACACTCTACTGATATAATTCCACCTTCATCGCCTTGTTTTCTAGGTTTTATATGTTTTTTTCTTATATTTACGCCTTTAACAACAACTTTTTCTTGTTTTGGCATTACTTCTAAAACTTCTCCAGTTTTTCCTTTATCATTACCAGATAAAACTTGAACTGTATCACCTTTTTTAATTTTCAAAATATTTCACCTCTTTAATTCAATTTACTAAAATTCTAATCTCTCACTTCTAACTTCTCACTTCTCACTATAATACTTCTGGCGCTAAAGAAAGAATTTTCATATAATCTTTATCTCTTAATTCTCTAGCGATAGGTCCAAATATACGTGTTCCTCTTGGATTTCCATCGTCACGTATTATAACTGCAGCATTTTCATCAAATCTAACATATGAACCATCTGCTCTTTTTATAGGTTTTTTTGTTCTAACTATTACGGCTTTTACTACATCACCTTTTTTTACAACACCATTTGGTATAGCACTTTTTACTGATGCTACTATAACATCTCCTACACCCGCAAATTTTCTATGTGAACCGCCTAAGCATCTAATACACATTAATTCTTTTGCGCCTGTATTGTCTGCTACTTTTAACTTTGATTGTTGTTGAATCATTCTAGGTATCCTCCTTTTTTACTTATTTATTTTATAATAGCTTTTTCTACAATTTCAACTACTCTCCATCTTTTGTCTTTTGATAGAGGTCTAGTTTCCATTACTTTTACTTTATCTCCCATTTGGCAATCATTATTTTCATCATGTGCTTTTAGTTTATATGTTCTTTTTACTATTTTACCATATATAGGATGTTTTACACTTGTTTCAACTGATACAACTACTGTTTTATCCATCTTATTTGATGTTACTGTACCAATCATAACTTTACGAAGATTTCTTTCTTCCATTATTTAATCCTCCTTTAAATGTTACTGTAATTTAAACTATAGATTTATTATTCAGCTAATTTTCTTTCTTTTAACACTGTATTTATTCTAGCTATATCTTTTTTTGTTTCTTTTATTTTCATAGGATTATCTAATCCATTTGTTGCCAAGTTAAATCTTAGTTTAAATAGTTCTGTTTTTAATTCACCTAATTCTTTTTCTAAGTCTGTTGAAGACATTTCTCTTATTTTATCTATCTTCATTCAGCATCACCACCTTGATTATTTTCTCTTGTTACAAATTTAGTTTTTACTGGTAGTTTATGTGCAGCTAATCTTAGAGCTTCTCTTGCTATATCTTCTGAAACTTCTGCTAGTTCGAATAATATTCTACCTGGTTTAACAGGTGCTACCCAATATTCAACAGCTCCTTTTCCTTTACCCATACGAGTTTCAGCAGGTTTCTTACTTATTGGTTTGTTTGGGAATATTTTTATCCAAACTTTTCCACCTCTTTTTATATAACGTGTCATAGCAATACGTGCTGCTTCTATTTGATTTGCTGTAATTAATCCAGCTTCTAATGTTTGTAATCCGAATTCTCCTTCATTAACTACATTTCCTCTTGTTGCTTTTCCTCTATTTCTACCTTTTTGCATTTTTCTATATTTTGTTCTTTTTGGCATTACTGGCATTATTATTCTCCTCCTTCTGTTTTAGTTTTTTTAGTAGGAAGAACTTCTCCTTTATATATCCAAACTTTTACACCTATTTTTCCATAGGTTGTATCTGCTTCATAAAATCCATAATCTATATCTGCTCTTAATGTTTGTAAAGGAATAGTTCCTTCTTTATAGAATTCTGTTCTTGCCATATCAGCTCCACCTAATCTTCCAGATACAGATGTTTTAATTCCTAAAGCTCCAGCTTTCATTGCTTTTTGCATGCATTGTTTCATTGCTCTTCTAAAAGATATTCTTCTTTCTAATTGATTACAAATATTTTCTGCTACTAATTGAGCATTTGTATCTACGTCTTTAACTTCTACTATATTTAAGTTTACGTCTTTGTTTATCATTTTCATTAATTCTTGTTTTAAACTTTCAGCTAAATTACCACCTTTTCCTATTACTATACCTGGTTTTGCTGTGTAAACATTTACTTTTACAAATTTAGCTGTTCTTTCTATTTCTATTTTAGAAATACCGCTAGCAAATAATTTTTTCTTTATATATTCACGGATTTTGTGGTCTTCTACTAAATAGTCACTGAAATTCTTTGAATCTGCATACCATTTTGAATCCCAGTCTTTTATTACACCAATTCTTAATCCATGTGGATGTACTTTTTGTCCCATACTTTAACTTTCCCTCCTTAAACTTCTCTTAATTTTATTGTTATATGACTTGTTCTTTTTCTAATTCTTGTAGCTGAACCTTTTGCTGCTGGTCTTATTCTCTTCATTGTTGGGCCTTGGTTTGCATAAATTTCGCTAATTATTAAACTTCCTCTATTCATACCATGGTTATTTTCTGCATTTGCTATTGCAGATTTTAATAATTTTTCTATTATCTCAGATGATGCTTTTGGTGTAAATTTAACTATTGCTAAAGCTTCATCAACATTTTTACCTCTTATAAGATCTGCTACTATTTTTACTTTTCTAGCTGATATTCTCGCAAATCTTAAAGTAGCTGTTGCTTCTAATACTTTATTTTCTTCTGGCATCTGATTTTACCTCCTTTTAATTCTTGACTAATTATTTTACGTCTGTTTTCTTTTCTCCTGAATGTCCTCTAAATGTTCTTGTTGGAGCAAATTCTCCTAATTTATGTCCAATCATTTCTTCTGATATATATACTGGAACATGTTTTCTTCCATCATGAACTGCTATTGTATGACCAACCATTTGTGGGTATATTGTAGAAGCTCTTGACCAAGTTTTTAAAACAGTTTTTGTTCCACTTTCATTCATAGCTTCAATTTTTTTTAAAAGTTCTGGTGCTACAAATGGTTTTTTCTTACTAGATCTTGACATTAAAGTTTCCTCCTTTTTTTGATTTTTCTTCGGACGAGCGATGCTCGCCCCCCTACAAATTATTTTCTTCTTTTTACTATATATTTATCTGTTCTATTATTTTTCTTTCTTGTCTTATATCCTAATGCTGGTTTACCCCAAGGAGTAAGTGGTCCACTGTGTCCTACTGGAGCTCTACCTTCACCACCACCATGTGGGTGATCTACTGGGTTCATAACAGAACCTCTAACTGTTGGTCTTACGCCCATATGTCTTGTTCTTCCTGCTTTTCCTAATTTAACATTACTATGGTCAGTATTTCCAATTGTTCCTATTGTTGCTCTACATTTTGCTCTTACTAATCTCATTTCTCCTGATGGTAATCTTATATGTGCATAATCTCCTTCTTTAGCCATAAGTTGTGCTTCTCCACCAGCAGCTTTTACTAATTTTCCTCCTTGACCTGGATTTAATTCTATATTATGAATTAATGTACCAACTGGTATGTTTTCTATTGGTAAGCAGTTTCCTGGTTTTATATCTACATTTTCACCAGATACTACTTTATCTCCATCTTTTAATCCTACTGGAGCTATTATATATGCTTTTTCTCCATCTTCATATTGAATTAAAGCTATATTACTTGTACGATTTGGATCATATTCAATCCCGATAACTGTTGCTACCATGTTATCTTTTTTTCTTTTAAAATCAATTATTCTATATTTTTGTCTGTTTCCACCGCCTTGATGTCTTACTGTTATTCTTCCATATGAATTTCTACCTGCATTTTTCTTTTTCTTTGTTAATAAAGATTTTTCAGGTGTCTTTTTTGTAATTTCATCATATGTTAACACTGTCATATTTCTTCTTGATGGTGTATATGGTCTAAATGTTTTTATTCCCATTTTAAAATCTCTCCTTCTTATTATTTATTCTCCCAGTTTTCTCTGGATAACTTCAAAAATTATTAATTATTCACTATTTATTCTTCACTATTCATTAAATAAAAAATGTCTACGCTCCCATAAATTCATCAATAGAAGCTTTATATTTTTTATCAACTTTAACTTCTTTACCACCTTTGCTTAAGTATGTTACTTCAGCTGGGTTTGTATCGATTGTTACTATTGCTTTTTTCCAATCTGGTCTTTTACCTGTGTGAGCCCCTACTCTTTTTTCTTTTCCTTTAACTATCATTGTATTAACATTTAATACCTTAACATTAAATAAAGCTTCTACACTGTTTGCTATTTGAATTTTTGTAGCTTTTTTTGCTACTTGAAATGTATACTTTCCTTCTTGAAGTTCTGCACTACTTTTTTCTGTTATAATAGGTTTTATTATTATTTCTTCTGGTAACATTTAAGCATACACCTCCTCTAAGCTTTTAACACTATCGACTGTTAATATTAATTTATTGTATTTTAATAAATCATAAACATTTATTGTATTTGTTAAACTTGTTTTAACACCTTCAATATTTCTAGCTGAACTTTGAACATTTTTATTTTTTTCTGGTAATATTATTAGGGTTTTACCTTCTACTTTTAGGTTTTCTAATGTTTTTACCATATTTTTTGTTTTTATTTCTTTTAAATCTAATTTATCTACAACAACTAAGTTGTTTTCTAATACTTTAGAGCTTAATAATGATTTTATAGCTAACTGTCTTTCTTTTTTATTTATTCTATAACTATAATCTCTTGGTTTTGGCCCTAATGCTATACCACCTTTAATCCATTGTGGTGCTCTTATACTTCCTTGTCTTGCTCTACCTGTTCCTTTTTGTCTCCATGGTTTTCTTCCACCGCCAGCAACTTCAGCTCTTGTTTTTGTATTTGCTGTACCTTGTCTTTGATTTGCCATGTAATTTACTAAAGCAATATGAACAATTTTTTCATTTGGCTTAATTCCAAAAACATTTTCATTTAATTCTATATCGCTTACTTTTTTACCTTGCATATTGTATACATCTATTTTAGGCATTTTGTTTTCTCTCCCTTCTTACTATTTTGCACTCTTTACTGAGTCTCTTATTTTTAAGATAGCTCCTTTATTTCCTGGCACACTACCTTTTATTAGTAATACATTTTTATCTATGTCTACTTTTACAATTTCTAAGTTTTGAACTGTAACTGTTTCAACACCCATATGTCCTGGTAAATTTTTTCCTTTATAAACTCTGCCTGGTGTTGATGTTGAACCCATTGAACCTGGTCTTCTATGATACATTGAACCATGTCCCATTGGTCCTCTTGATTGTCCATGACGTTTAATAACACCTTGGAAGCCTTTACCTTTAGATGTTCCTGTAACATCCACAGTTTCTCCTTCTTTAAATATATCTGCTTTTATTTCATCTCCTACATTATAAGAAATTTCTTCTAATCTAAATTCTCTTAAATGCTTTTTTGGAGTTACATTTGCTTTAGTAAAATGTCCTTTTATTGGTCTTATAAGTTTTTTCTCTTTAACTTCTCCAAAACCTAATTGAACTGCTTCATATCCATCAGAATCCTTTGTTTTTATTTGTACTACTGTACATGGACCTGCTTCAACTACTGTAACTGGAATAGCTCTTCCTTTTTCATCAAATATTTGAGTCATTCCTATTTTCTTTCCTAAAATTGCTTTCTTCATTTTATTTAATCCTCCTAACTATTGGCTAACATACTTTTATGCTAGCTTGGCTTAAGGTGTATATTTTGTTATTTGGTTTTTAACCTCTAACTTCTAACCTCTAACCTCTAAAAATTAAAGTTTTATTTCGATATGAACACCTGCTGGTAATTCTAATTTCATTAGATTATCAACTGTTGTTTGAGTTGGATATAATATATCAATAACTCTTTTATGTGTTCTCATTTCGAACTGTTCTCTTGAATCTTTGTGTTTGTGTGGTGAACGAATTATTGTAACTACTTCCTTTTTAGTTGGTAGTGGAATAGGACCTGATACTTTAGCTCCTGTTCTTTTAGCAGTATCTACTATCTTTTCAGCAGACTGATCTATAAGAACATGATCATAAGCTTTTAATCTTATTCTTATTTTTTCGCT
>ERZ1643249.840-NODE-840-length-32708-cov-22.945977_pt1 | contig 32708 bp, 21 predicted proteins | sample MGYA00579263_ERZ1643249 | MGnify/ENA primary metagenome ERZ1643249 (study PRJEB29033, sample SAMEA4952264) | chicken gut metagenome | biome: Broiler Chicken; feature: Gastrointestinal Tract; material: Caecum | place: Ireland | collected 2018 | study: Broiler...
GTGAGGACCGGTGCGGACGGCACAGCATCTGGCGGCCGGGGTTATTTGCCATGCTGCAGGCAGTGCGCGCACGCCTTGTGGACGTCGTGGTCGTGCCGCGCTTGTCCCGGCTGGCTGTCCATCGGCAATGGCTGGGGTGGCTGCTGCGGATGTTCCACAAACATGGCGTTACGGTTGTCACCATAGAGTGCGAACTTCGGTATGACCTCTACCGGCATGGATTGGATGATGTTCTATTATAATAAGGTATCGCTACCTTACAGTTTGAGGAAGATATATACTATGAAAACGGTGAAAAAACTGCCGGATGGCAGGACTGAAGTGGAAACAGTCATCAACGGCTGTAACGTAACAGTCGTGTTTGCCAAAGATGACAATTCCGAAACGATGAAAAATGTTACAGACTTAATCATGAGTGCCTACGCCGAGCGAAAGGAGCGGGAAGCACAGGAATAAAACGGCCGGGGGCAACCTCTTTCAAAGAGGGCTGCTCCCGGCCGTTTTCTGTTTAGGATGGGTAAAACGTCAATTTTATGCCGCCAATGAGGGTGGTCTTTCTCCGTTATGGTGATAGCTATTCAGAGCGTTCTATAGTATGGTTGTGATAACGGGAAAGCCATGCAACACACAGAGGACAGAGGAATGCGCAATGACTTATACAAACCAACACGGGGAACAAATCGAGATCTCCCAGGCCGACCAGCAGTGGCTGGACGATGCCTATTTTACGGCGCTGCAATGCCGCCTGCCCGCGGACGCCAAGAGGGCGGCGCTGGAATACCGGGTCTCCACCAAAGGCCAGGTCGATCACGATGACATCCCGATGCAGAAGATCGCCTGCCGCAAGTTTGCCCAGCAGCAGGGCTGGCGCGTGGTGATGGAGAAGGCCGAAAAAGGTGTTTCCGGGTCAAAAGTGTCCGCCAGCAAGCGGGACGTGATCCAGGAACTGCGAACCGCAGCCAGCAACAGGGAGTTCGATGTTCTGCTGGTCTATATGTTCGACCGGCTGGGACGTATCGAGAGCGAGACGCCGTTTGTGCTGGAATGGTTCGTCCAGCACGGCATTGAGATGTGGAGTACCCATGAGGGCCAGCAGCGGATCGAGAGCCACGGTGACAAGCTGATGAACTACATCCGCTTCTGGCAGGCGGCAGGGGAGAGCGAAAAAACGTCCATGCGCACCCGCGACCGCATCCGGCAGATCGTCTCCAGTGGGCACTACGCCGGCGGCTTTGTGCCCTATGGATACCGCGCAGTGAACAAGGGACGGGTCAACAAACGCGACCAGCCGGTCAAAGATCTTGAGATCGACCCGGAGGAAGCCGCTTGGGTGCGGGAGGTATTTGAAAAAGTCGCCAAAGAGGGGGCCAGCGGCTATGCGATGGCACGGATGCTCAACGAGCGCGGCCTGCGCACCCGACAGGGGGCCAAGTTTCAGTCGGTTAATATCCGCCGCCTGATCCGGCATGAAGGATATACCGGCTACATCATCACGAAGGCCGCCAAGTCGGAATTTATGCCGCAGCTGCAGATCATTGATGACGATCTGTTCGCCAAGGCCAACGAGCGGATGGACAGCCGCTGCAAAAACGCGGCGGATAATAAAAACGCTGCAAAAAAGAGCGATAACCCCTGTTTGCTGGCGGGCATCGTTGTCTGCGCTCATTGTGGCGCGAAGATGTCGGCCTTCTTACATAAGGATAGATATAAGCTGGCGGACGGCACCATCAGGGAGAACGTGCAGGCCAAGTACAACTGCTACCAGCGCGGCCAGCACCTCCGGCCCTGCGATGGGCAGGCGCTGTATCTGGCCGAGAGGGTGGATGCGATCGTGCTGGGCTTGGTCGACCAGATGTTCCAGCAGATCAAACAGGAACCCTATGACCGAAGCATTGAGCAGCGCATCCGCCAGCAGGATGCCGAGCTGAACCGCAAAAAGCAGGCCGTCGAGAAGAAAATCCAGGCAGCCCAGCACAAGCAGCAGAAATACGAGGAAGAGATCGTCCGCTGTCTGGATGGGCAAAGTGCCTTCTCAGAGACTACGCTGGCCCGCCTGATCCAGCAGGCCGAAGCCGAGGTGCAGGAGGCGAAAAATGAATATACCGCACTGCTGAAGGACAATTCGAGCCGCGCTACAGTTCAGCAGATTCGAAAGTACTACGATGAATTCCTCGGCTGGTCCAACGAGCTCGACCTGGCATCCATCCAGCGCAAACGCACCATTCTGGCGCAGTTGCTGGAACGGGTGGAGCTGGGGAGAGGGTATCAGGTCAGGATTGTAGTGAGGGGGAGTTACCGGCAGTTTTTGGCCGATTCAGTGTAAAAGTTCAAAGTAAGCAGTTGTGAATTCTCTCGAGTATAGTTGTTCTTCCGTAACCGAATATGGTATAATGACAACACAAGGGGGATGTACATGGAAAGCGAACTGAATGCCTTGGGTAAGACGATCACGGCAGAAGGCCGCGGCATGGATAAGCGCAGTCTTCTGGATGCCGAATGCAAGGCGTTCCTGGCCGACAAGCAGATCCTTGCATGGATCTTGCGCGATTGTACGCCGGAATTCCGCGGGTATTCCATCCCCGACATTATGAGCTGCATCGAAGGTGAGCCGGAGATCGGCACAGTGCCGGTGGACAAAGACCTGACCGGCAAGTATATGGCCGAAAAGGTCACCGGTATGGCGGATGAGGATACATCCAGCTATGAGGGGACGGTCCGCTATGACATCCGCTTCAAAGCCAGGGCCAGGTATGAGGATGAGGAGACAGAGCTCATCATCAATGTTGAGGCGCAGAACAACTTCAAACCTGGTTATAGCCTTGTGACGCGGGGCATCTACTATTGCAGCCGGATGATCTCGGCACAGATGGAGACAGAATTCTCCCACTCTGACTATGCAGGGATGAAGAAGGTACACTCCATTTGGGTCTGCATCCGTCCCAACAAGCAGTGGAAGGGTTCGATCACGACCTATACGATCGGTGAGAGCAATATCCTGGGCAATGCGAAATCCGACCACGATGATTATGATAAGATGCAGGTGACACTCCTTTGCCTCGATGGCAAACCCACTGGCAAGGAAAACGTGGTGGGAATGTTGGATGTGGCGCTCGCCAATGGAATGCCGGCGGAAGAAAAAATCCGGCAGCTCGAAACCAAGTATGACATCAAAGTAACCAATGGCCTGGAAGGGAGGCTTGAGACTATGTGCAATTACAGCAAAGGCGTCTATGATGACGGTATGGAAAAGGGTATCGCAGGAGCGGTTGATATCCTCAAACGCATGGGAATGAATACCAGCAAAATTGTTGAGCAGCTGATGATTCAGTATGGTCTCAGCAAGGAAGATGCCGACAAGTATGTGCGGCAGGCCGAGCCGCAGTGAGCGGTTGCAGCAAAGACCACGGAAATTCACACGTTGCGATGTAGAGTTAAAATAAAGAACAGCTTCTTCAATGGCGAGGGTAACCTCGCCGTTTTGTGTATTGAGAAACTGAAAAAATGAAGGTAGCGAAACCTCCAAAAATACAGCAGATAATTTGGTGATTGTGTTAATACGGAGACGTTCCTACTTATGGAATAATAACCTATATGAAGGATAATCTCTAATTATCTACTATGGAAAAAGCAAATGCTCTTTATCGGTTATTCAAACAAAGATCGCCACAGATCAAGGATCGCACTCAGGTAAAGTTTGTGAACCTCCACGCCTTCATACCACTTGAATTCCGTCACATCGGTAAGTCACCCTGTGTTTGGATTGTCGGTGTGAAAATCCCTGCTCAAAATATCCTCTGATAAGAGCTGCAGGCCGGGAACGTAGCGTGCGCAACCGTTGTTGCGGTATTTAATGGTGGATCGAATGCTCTTGGCGCAGCAAATGCGCAAGATCCGCTTGTTGTTTACATGGATACACATCATCACAACTTTCTTCTTGGATTTACTTGGTACTCTTTCTTCCTTTGACATGTAAAATGCTCCCTTCTCAGCGTTCAGTGCTTTTTGCTGTTCACTTAGAAGGGAGCACATTGGTTGCACTGCCGGTATTTTTTAGGCTTCTGGGACAGAGCAAAGAAAAACCAGCGTACCGTATAGGAACATCGGCGACAACCGGTTTTTCTCGAATTGCGAAATTTGTCCGCCAGAAACCGCACCTACCCGGTTGCGGTATTGATAGAGTTGAATCACAAAATGATTGTACCGCGTCTATTCTTTAAGAAGGGGAAATCGATAGTCAATCCGAAGATGCCGCTCGAGGTGTTGGTGTATATGTATTTGTGTGGGCTCTATTCCGGATGGAAGATTCAGAAAGCGTGCCTGGTCTTTCTGGGAGATGGGAGGGCGCTAAATCACTGTATTCTGTGTGGTTCTGCACGAAAAGTGCTGTGAAACACTGGAAAGGTTGATTTCCCAGCTGCTCAGGAAGATAAAACAGAGGGGCGAAATCGGCCATCGTTCGGTGCTTGTGGATGCCACAAAGCTGGAAAGTAGCTCGGGGTGGCATACGTTTGTCTAAAGCAAGAGCGCGGCGGAGCAACTGGACAAGGTAAAAGAAGAAGTATGGCAGCAGACAGCAAAATGCTATTTTGAAGCCTCAAAGGGTGACGGTTGAGTGCCACATTCGGTTTATATGAGATTGGCAGATAACTGTATATGGTTGGCCATTTAAAAACAAACGGTAAAACGATGATTGTTGAGATGCTTGGCTGTCAAGCGTTTTGCCAGAGAACGCAAAAGGGTAACTGCTACAGCGCTCTTGCATAGTATGTGATAGGAATAGAAATTGACACCAGGAAAACGTGTAGAGAGTTCTAAAAATTCACAACAAGGCGACAAGATTTGGCAAAAATCTACAAAAACAAAGTACGGGTTTTGGCTTGCATTGCATTGAAGGGAATGGTATAATAAAAATGCAGATTTTGTGCATAAAGGGCACAACTCTAGATACTCTGGCAAGATCGCCAGTAAGAGGAGAGTTCGGAATGGCCGAGATTGAAGGGCGCAGCCGTAGTAGCCCCATCTGGGAACAGGTGGTAAGAATAATGGGAAAGAATGAGGCAGAGAATTTTATGCATTTTTTCCTTTCCATTTGTTTTCTGTGCATTCAATATGTGGAAGAAAGCAAGGCTTTTGTCGTTGCGCTCATCACTCGGCGTTGCCATGTCCTTTTTGAATTATTTTGCGGACTTGCGCATGAGGATGAAGTTTCGGAAAAAATCCAGAGTGGTTATTTTGGGACAGATTTTAAAACCTTGACACCTAAAAGACTGGATGATATCTACCGTAACTATTTCATAACCGATAATGCATTATTAGCGTCTGTGGAGCAACTGGCGAAATTTTATAATCTAAATGGGACATTGCCAGAGCTTGTTATTGTCGATGAACTTCTGATTCATGGTCGTGCATTGAATCATTTGCTATTGGAATTGGAAGGAAAACTGGCAGATGCGATTCGGAGGCAACACTGTTGCGAAGTGGATGGTGAAAAAATTGCAGCCAAAGTTGAGGAAAGGCTCCATTTAAAAATTTTTGCTAGAAATAAGTGTGTGTTGCTTTTACTTTTGCGATATGCAAAGGAGGGACGCTTAGACTGCGTAAAAGAGTATGATGCGGACAAGTGGAAAACACTTTCACTGCACTTTGCTCGTGTCGTGTCTATAGCACCGGTTAATAATGTTGCATATGCGTGGAGTTTTGAAGTTGACGATAATCTCCAAAGGAGATTATCGTCACAAAAAGTTGTGGGAGATGTTCCATTTCAGCGTATTGAAACAGAGCTTCGTGGATATAAGCAAACCACAGATTTGCTTCTTTATCCGACGAAGGAAAATCCAAAAGTTCTTTTCACGATCCGTGGGAAAAGGAGTTTGACATCTTTTTCCGGCGAAAAAAATGGGTTATATGTTCCCTATATAATATACGACCAGCTTCAATGGGCGGGAGTATGGAATCTTCATCAACATATTTGTGAAGATTTACTTGCGAAGTCAAAATCGGAAGAAGACCCAGTATTGCAATTTTTCCGTGGCGATGATTTGTTTGGCGAGGACGGACCGTCCGAGGAAGTGGCGCGTTCCTACTATCGCTGGTGTGTGCAAACCAACGATTTGGTTTTGAATGCTCTCATGATGCGTGTCTGGATGGAACAATACTGTGAGCTGTCAAAGTCAGAACAAAGGGAAATGATTGAATCCATTAACTGGGAACAGGTAAGTAGAAATTATCATTATCTTATAGTGGAGCAGTCATCTTTGCGAGTGAAGAACTCTCGCGAGAAATTAAAAAAACTTTGGGATCGTGTTTATGATATTCCATTGGAAGCAGATTTTTTAAGTTGCTATTTGGATGTGTTGACAAAAGATTCTGGAAGTGTGCTTCCTAAAGGCTGGGAATCAGCAGAAAATCCCTCAGAAGAGGAAAACCGGAAAGAGCGTTTGGAGTGGGCAGTTCAGAAAGCAGTTTATACTATAGGGCTCGATGCCGAAATAAATGCATATGATCGGTATGGGAGTGGTTTGGTTTTCAGTGAACGTACACTAGCCAACTGGGGAGACCATTATTCGCTGCAAGATATAATCACAAAAAGCATTCAGGAATATACTCGGAGCAAAATCATAACAGATAGAGAAATGTACTATTTGCTTGCTCTCATTACACAGGCCATGGATTTGGGTCATGTCGGTATGGAACCAATTTGTGGTGAAAAATCTTGGATGGCGGACACCGAAGAAAATGTTTATACACTGATTAAAGCAGGTGAGCAGTCGTTATTTATTGAGCCTTTCCGTTACAGAAATTATCTCCCAGTTTTAAGTCTGATTGAAGAGAGATATCAGGAGAGCTGGGCAGATCAGCTTATTGAGATTGGTAGTTTTGTGCGCAGATTGAAAAATGCTGGAAAAGTAAGCAAAGAAGATTATGAAGACCTGTATTATGAGTTAAGGGACTTTGTAAAGGGACTGTATCTCTCCGGACAGACAGTATCACTGTGGAACGGTGTACAATTATCTGAACAGGTTGACAAGGAATCTTACAGCGCTTGGGAACAGACCTTACAAGATCGCAATGAAAGAGCTGCGTATTTGAGAATCTACCAAGGATATTAACAGAAAGGCAGAGAAGCTGAAAAGCCTCTCTGCCTTTCTGCGTAAAACAGTGTGATAGGATGTGTAGTATGAAAAAGCGCGAAAGCAAAAAAATATATATCACCCATGGGGCGGAATATCGTGCAGTGGAGGAATGTATTTACGAGGAAAACCTTTTGTTTGGTGATGTATATGTCCAAGCAAGAGACTGCCTTGAGGAAATCATAAGAATTAGTGAACAAATGCAGAACGCTGAACAAGGTGTGAGCAGCGGCCTTTGTGAACCCTACGAGGAACTGGGATCTTACGGAAAGAGGAAACCTGAAAATATTGTGAGAAGACGCTCCAGCAATTTGATCGCCTTTTGTGCGGAACGTGGTGGCGGCAAGACAAGCGCCATGATTTCTTTTGTACGGGCATTGCAAAATCTGAGAAAATCCCCGAACCAAAATGAGCAAAAGGAAAAGTTTTGGAAAGGGAAAAAGGCTTTCGGGTATCATTATGAAATCGTACCAAACATCGATCCAACAAGCATGGAAATTGATGATTCCATCTTGAAAATGGTGTTGTCCCATATGTACACAAATTTCCAGGAACGTGTCAAAAACGAGAGGGAAACAGGAACTTATGGCAACAGGAAAGAGCAGGAACGCGAGGATCTGATCAGAAAGTTTTTAAAGTGTTTCCATTTTGCTAACCGATTGAATTATAAAACCAAGCGACCGGTGCCGATGGACTTGGAAGATGAACTGGAGTTTATGGAGGACAGGGAGTGTGGAGACACATTTCGTGTACAGCTCTATAAGCTGTTTGAAGATTATCTACAATATATGGCTCCGAAAAAACAGGCTATGTTGGTGGTTTCCATCGACGATGCAGACGTCAACACGGCACGGGTATATGATTTGCTGGAAGATGTGCGAAAATACCTGCAGATGCCGAACGTCGTAGTTGTGATGGCAACCAATATGACCCAACTTGAAAGTACGGTAGAACAGCACTTCTTGGAACAATATAAAACGAGCCTGAAGCACAATGACAGTATGGTCAGTGTGGAGCGGTGCCACAGTATTGCAGAATTCTATTTGAAAAAGATTGTCTCCAGTACCCGGCAGCTCAATCTGCCTAATCTAAGAGAAGAACTGCAAAATAGTGAATGTAACATTGAAGTTGTTTATCGTGACAAAAATGAGCCAGAGAAAAACCTCATTGCTGTTCCAGAAATGGAAGAAGAGTCAGAAGAGAGCCGGTACGGCGGTATTTACCAGCGGCAGCTTTTGGGGCTGCTGCACAGAAAAACCGGCCTGATTTTTATTCCGCCTAAAGGGTATTTGCATGACTTTTTGCCTACTGGTATGCGGGAATTAACGCATTTTCTGGCTTTTATGTGCGATATGCCGGATGTAAAAGCTACATATGATACCATTGTGTGTCAAGTTATGGATTCAGAGGATGAGGAGCGGAGAAAGGCTCTTCTTGCATGGCAAAAAAATCTGAAACAACTTCAGCACTATTTAGTTCATATCTGGTCGGCAACCAATTTACGTACCGCCAGCAAAATGCTCCTAAGAGAATTGATTCATCAAACACAAGAAGATAAGCATGAATACTTGTTGCGTATCTTGCCGGATTACTATGGTGCAGAACGCATTGCCTATAACATTTTGTTGGGTATAGCTGCAGAACGTGAAAACGCATATCGTGAAGATTTTGTGAACAGAAATGTGGCTACGGGAGTTTATCGGAATTATTCTTGGAAAGTGGCTGCGGATACAAAGACAGATACAGAGACGGATGCAAAAACGGATACAAAGACGGATGCAACCTATGCAGACGTTATGGCAGCGCTAAGAAATCTAAAGAATTCCCAGGGAGGCAATCGGCAATATAAATTGGTCTATGCGATACGTATGTACTATACGATTTATCTACACATGCTTTTGCTGAACGATTGTTGCAATAAGCCTCCATATGATCCAAAGGCTTTTGGAAAGAAAATGTATGGCTATTGCATTACAGACTTTCTGCGCGATGGCCTGTTCAAGTACATCCCAAACGGAATCGAGTCGCAGTACTTAGCTTTCTGGCATCTGCCAGTGGATGCGCATACGCTATTCCAGAAACTTGTAGAGGCTGAAAAAAACAAATTGGATGAACATACACTTGAAAATATAGCTAAAGAAGAAAGCTTAGAGAGATTGGATGTCCGGCAAGAAAGCGATGTTGATATGCAAGAAACGGCATTCCAGTCAAGCGAAGCATTTGCATCCAATTGGTTTCGTGTTTGGGAACAAAGAGATCGTTATGCTAAAAGTGAATTGCTCAACAGGAAGGACGTAACAGGTACAGCAACCTTGATGTTCCATCCATTTTATCCATTGTTTGCGGAGATGGATGCCCTTACAAGTCGCCAGATAGCAAACAGTGGTGTTCGGATAGAGTATGAGCAGGGAACGTATGGTCGCGAGCGCCTCTATATTTCTATGATAATCCTCCTTAATTCAGATGTGCAGCAATATCTATTACACATATACAAGGAAAAAAAGACTTCAGAATCAGAGCTGACTGCGCCAAAACAAATCTTTGTAGGAGCTCTAACAGGGGAGTCCGTGGAGACTTTATTCGATGTTGCTAAAAACATCAATAAGGGGTTGGATTATCTGCAAAATAGTGACCTATCGGCCCTTTGGCTGGATCCAAAGGATGAAAAGCGGTGCCTGGCAGTGCTGAGTGTTTTGCCGGCGTTACAAAAGATTTATCTTAAGTGTTACTGTAAAAAAATCGAAGTAGGAATGGCATGGTTGAGCCATATACAACAGAGCGAAGAGACAGCGAATGAAGGAAGAACGATAAACCAATTGGCAGGCAGTGTAGAGAACAGTATGCCAATGGAGCACGAGGAACAATACACGTTGAATATTCTACCTGACGAAGAAATAAATCTTAAATCTCTTCTGGATGACCTTCTGCATATTGACCGCGGTTTCCTTCACGAATTGTGTAACTCTGCAAAAAATAATGGAAAAGACATATCTTACGATGCGCTTGTGAAGGACAAGGCAATCCTCAACGACAAGGAAAAGGGATATGGCTATCGGAGATGCTCGATCAAACAAATATTGAACCTGCTAGGTAAGTATAGAGCTGTGATAAAAAATAGGATTGAAGAATTAGAGAATACTAATCCTTTGGATAAAAAAGATATGGTAACGCCTGATACTGCTCCTACTACCACGAAGGAAAGGCAATCCCCCTACGATAGCTATCGGGATATTTTCCGCGCTCTGTTCGACGAGTTGGCATCGAGGAAGATACATATCGAACAAATATTACCTGAGAACGATCCAAACAAATCAATGTGAGGATGAATAACGGTTATTCCCGAAGGAGGTACGTACAATGCCGGGCAAAACATTTTCGATAAATGTTTTATTTGGCCGGATCCAGCCAGAATCGCTGCGGCAAAATCTTCTGGGCAAAGAAAAAGGAAGTATGAAGAAACAACGGGTAATGCCAGAAGAAGCTGTATATCCTCTGGGAACAAGGGCTGTTTCGGAAGAGGCGTATCTTCATGCGGCAAGAGGCATACCCGAAGCCCGGCTTTATACAGAGGATGACCTCCTTCAAAGATACCGCTATCTGGAAGATAATCAATATACAAGACGGAACGGCGGCATTTTGTATTTACTGGCAGAGTATGCATTGGAGGTGCTGCGCTATGATAATGGTACGCCGGTATGCCGCCAGGAATGCCTTTTAAGCTGGCGTAAGCATACATTGGCGCTTGGCCAAGACCTGTTTACCTGTGCAGGTCTGGCGCTGCGGGATTTACATGACAGATGTATTACACAGGAGTTCCTCTGGCCCGCTGTGGTGGGTACAGACCATATTGAACTACGACGGATGTTAGCAAGAGGCACTTCGGAAAATCATTTCCATTTGAACGGATCGACACAGATGTTTTCGTTGGCGTGGAGTTATCTGATGAATTATCCTGAAAATGCCGGAGCCTATTTTCAGGACGAGCATTTTCAGGAAAATCTCAATAGTGGATTGAGCTATGGAGTTAGAGATAACAGGTTAACTTGGAGGCAGAGAATTTACGAGGCGGCTTGGATCCGTGCCCGCCTATTTGCGAGGCTAAGACAAGAACCAGAACGAGAACAAGAGTACGACCTTCAGGATTTTAAAAAATTTGCTCTTTCCAGTAATAAGAAGGGGCAAATTGCTTCCTTGGTCAAAGTCCTACGCCTTATGTATCACGCGCGTTTTCCACAAAGGCAGGGGCGGAATAAGTGTCTGGATTACGCCATTTCTGATATTGTAGAACAGAGACAATTACAAAGCCCACATCGACTTTTGTCGGGAGAACGACAGTTCCTGTATGAATGTTTCCGAAGAGCGTTTGATGGAACTTTTGAAGATTCAATATGCGATCTTTTTTATTTGTATCTTCTAACCAAGTTAAGGTTTCGGGAGGAGTTGATACAAGCCAATGGCCGTGTGGGATTTGCCAATTTCGCGCGATATGAAAAACGAAAAGGGTTGACGTGGGATCAAAGAACCGATTATTGGAATGAATCCTATCGACTTTCCGTGGCAAGTTGTATGGCGGCGGCGCAGGAGAATGGGGAACCCGGAAGAAATTGTATGGAACTTCGGGTGACACCTTGTAATAATCCGACTGCATTAAGACATAAAATACTGGAAACAGATTTAAATATCCTGTATGCGTGTGAAATAAATCCTGCTCAGGACGAGATTTCGGGTTTATCGAATAGTTTTGAGGAGACCTCCGAGAACGAGGCCTATTTGGAGGCTGTAAATAACTTTTTCTATGTAGTGCATTTTATCAAGGAACCCATCGGACGACTTACGGACGGTGACCAACATCCAGTAAATGGTAAGGTTCGGCCTCGAAATGATTCTGTACGCAGTACGGTAGAAAGCCAAGCAAAAGCGATGGCGGTAGCGCTGGAGATGAGCAGTTATCTCTGTAGCAGAATCCGAGGAATTGACGCGGCAAACCATGAAATTGGATGCAGACCTGAAACATTTGCAACTGCCTTCCGCTATCTCAGACGGCACTCGCCCACGGTACGACACAGTCGAATATCGACGAGATCACGTTACTGGCCGCAACTGGGCATTACTTACCATGCAGGAGAAGATTGTCTGGATCTTGCAGATGGTTTGCGTGCTATAGATGAGGCCATCCAATTTCTGCATTTGGAACACGGGGACCGAATTGGGCATGCTGTGGCTTTGGGTCTTGCACCGCAATTATACTATACTGCAAAAAAATCAGAAGTGTTTTTGCCCGCACAGGATCTTTTAGATAATTTGGTCTGGCTTCTGTTTAGAAGCCTTGAATGGGACGTTGAGATGCCGGAAAGTCTGAGACTAAAACTGCAGGATCGGGCGACGCAGCTGTTGCAGGAAATTTATGGTGGCAGAATGGCATCTCTGCACTTGGGAGAAGATGTTAAACCGCTGGGAGTAGAATGGTATTACCGGTCTTGGAAACTGCGTGGAGATGATCCGTCGCTCTATGAGGACGCGGTTGTGGATTGCGGTGCTTTTGAACAAAATCTGATGCAAATCAGCGTTAGTAAGCGAACAAAAGTAGAGCAGTATTCTTGTGCAAAGATTGATTCCGCTAATGGTTGGCTCGAACAGGAGGTAGATCGCGACAGCGCAGAGGTACGTATACGGCGTGAATTGAGGGGATATTTGTATTTGTATCATTATGACGAGATTGTGCGACGTGCGGGAGAACGAATACAGTCTTTCCCGATTACCCCTGCGTACCAAATGCTGATCAAACAAATTCAGCAACGTATGATGGAAAAGATCATGGCAAAAGGTATCGCAATCGAATGCAATCCTTCTTCCAACCAATTGATTGCGATTTATGGCAGTTACGACAAGCATCCGATTTTCCGTTTTAATAGTTATGGGTTGCCATTGTCACGTGAGGACGAGCACCAGCAGCTTAGGGTTTCCGTCAACACGGATGACCAAGGAATCTTTGATACATCCCTCGAAAATGAATATGCTTTGCTTTATAGCGCTTTGCAGGAAATCAAAGATACTGATGGTACGCAAGTGATTGATAACGATACGATTCGTGATTACCTTGATCATTTAAGGGAAATGGGGAACGATATGGTATTCCCCAAAGCCAGTAGACGAATGCAACGACGCCGCTATAACGAAAACCTGAGCGGAAATCAAAATATGGAAGTAACGAATTAGTAGAAAAGCATGATGGGAATAGAAAAATTGAACTGCTACTTTATATGGAGTTATTTGGCCTGCTTATTATGGAGTGACAGTTAGTGTTTCAGTGCGCAGTGGACAGGAGTAATGGTATGGGGAATTTCGTCAAAGAATTGACAATCATTGACTTTTTAGGAATGATTGTCCCGGGTAGTTTGCTGGTTTTGCTGTTTAACAGAGACTACGAATTGCAAAGCATTTGGAGTGACTACTTTGAAAATGATATGGCGGCAAACACTATCATTCTGCTGATAGCTGGATACCTAATAGGAATGCTGATACATGAGTTGGGAGATGTTTTAGAGAAGCAGATTTGGAAAACAAACTGGTTTAATCCACGTTACTATGCGGCAAGGGAAGTTTTTCTCAATGTGGAAGAGAAATACAAAGACTTTGATTCGACCGAATGGAATGCTTTTACAAAAAGTTGCGGAGAATCCGCTAAGGATGGTCAAGAGAAAAGCGATGAAAAAGAGCAAGAATGGAAACAAACGTTGTTATCGGCGGTATCATTGGAAATTTCATGTCTCACTCTATTCATCTTGCCAGCTCTTATAGCTATACTAAAAAAATTGGGAAATATAGGAATAAATATGTTAATCCTATTTGCTATAATAGCAGGCGGTTTCCTTATAACGATTAAGCTTATTGGGTATATTTGCGCAAAAAATGGCAATGAGCATAATAAAAAAGATGACGCGGCGAAGGTTATGAAATATTTGAAACAAAACGCTGCGATTCAGACGGAGGTGTTTGGCAAGGGAACTGCGGCAAAGCGACAGATTTTTGACGGCTTTTATTGCGTGATGCGGAATTTTCTGATAGGTGTCGGTATCACAAATGTGTATTCCATTATCATGGCGTTTTTGGATAGAGATTCTGATTTATTATGTAGGGTTAATACATTTTATCAGGATTGGGTTCAAATCGTTATCTATTATATTGTTGTGGTTGGAATGTTACATAGATGCTGGCACTATGCCTGGTTGAAATATAAGTATACTTATGAAGATTTTCTTTATATCCTTAAGCAAAAAGAAAACCAACCAGGCAGCAAAAAAAGTGTGGTTATAAGAATGAGCAATAGAGAATAAAATGGACAGTTATAGTACGAGCCGTTAAGGAGAGCAACTGACTCTTAATCAGTGGGTCCTGGGTTCGAGTCCCCGATGGTGCACCATACCAAGCAAATCCGAACGTACTTCTTTTCGAAGGTGCGTTCGGATTTTTTATTTGTTATGAAATCACCTGTCTCTGCAATGGTGTACAGCGCAAGTGGTTGGCGCTGTTGTGAATGGGATAAGGTACATAAAGAAAGCAAAAGGTTTCCTGCTCTTTTCAAAAGACACATCCTTACAACTTTTTTCTTGAGTTCGCTTGAAAACTTATTCTTTCTCGACATACAAAATGCTCCCTTCTCTGCGTTCAGTGCTTTTTTCACTGTTCGCTTTGAAGGGAGCATATCACCGTGAGTCCAAGGGTCTGCTTTTTGTATTTGCGATAGGGAAGAGTATGGACGGGTTACGCGGGTATCGATCCGGGAGATTCGGTTTCCAAACACCCACATCCGCTTGGCTTTTCGCGGATTCGCATGGCTTTTTATTTGTGGGCGGGCTCCTCGCTGGCTGGACATTCTCTCCCCATTTGGCAGCCGCTACCGAATGATTCGTGAAGGATTACTTGGTGGGAAGCTCGCGATAGGTCATCGTTTCAAAATCAGAATATCCACCAGCGTCTTCCCCATTGCCCGAAGCGTATAACCCTAGTGTGCAGCCGACAAAACCGCCGGCATGTTCCGTGCTTAAAGAGCGCAGGTCGATACCAGAGGCAGCTGTTTTCCATTCGGTACCGCTTTGGTAAAGTACGCTGGCAACAAGCCCTTCTACCCGCAGTTTCAGCCGGATGGCAGCCTGGGGCTGCATATCGATTTGCGCCAGAGGGTTGTCTTTGCTGTCTTTGCACAGAAAAACAACAAGTTTAACGCCCGAATCCTGGGGATAGCACTCTGCCCGCAGATGGTTTTCGTTGCTTTGAACCATGGCAATACCGGCGCAATCACTCTCTTTGCAGAAATGCGGGATAAAGCTGGTTTCAAATTCGCAATTCCAATGTTGCTGACGCAGAGCCAAGTAAGCAGGCTCACCTCGGTCCTTCAAGCTGTCGCAACGATGGAAAAGACGGACAAAATGCCCTTCTGCGTGCAGTTCCAGCTCATGATCGCGGTGATTGCGCAAAGTCAGCAATTCCGGCGGCAAAGAAGGGGTATCGAACGTATAGGTTTTACATTGGGGGGCGTCGTCAGAAATCTGTCCCTCGTAAGGCAGCGTGACCACTTCTTCAAGATGACCGACCCCTGCATTCACGACCGGCCAGCCATCTTCCCAGGTGACCTTTGCCAAAAAGGTTTCACGCCCCAACAACGTGTACCCTTGGTTCGGCCGGCAAGCCAATACAACCATATACCAGTTGCCGTTTCCGTCATCCACTAAGTCGGCATGACCGACGCAGGTAACAGGATATTGGGCCCCCAAATGGCGATGCGTCAGAATGGGGTTGCAGGGGCAGTACTCGTAGGGACCAAACACATTTTTGCTGCGCGCGATCATGACGCTGTGGTGGATGGAAGTACCGCTTTCCGCATGCAAAATGTAATAGTAACCGTCCTTTTTGTACAGGTGAGGTCCCTCCGGCCAAATGGCTTTGCGCTGAAATCCGGTAAGTACAATGGTGGCATCGGGCTTTAACTGCATCGTGTCCAGATCCAGAGTTTGAACCCAAATTTCGCAGTCGCCATTGTAGCGGTACCCGGCAGAACGCGGCCGTTGGCCGATATAATAGCAGGTACCGTCATCGTCAAAAAAGAGACTGGGATCAATGCCGCCGGTAGACTCACCCAAATAGTAAGGCTCGGACCAGGGGCCGCGCGGATCTTTTGCAGTGACGATAAAATTTCCTTGGTCGGACACGTTGGTGGTAATCATATACCAGGTGCCCTTATGGTAACGAATGGTAGGGGCAAAAATCCCCTCGGAATGCTGACAGCCGGACAAAGGAACCTGAGAATCACGATCGAGCACATTACTGATCAAATTCCAGTGGACAAGATCTTCGCTCTCAAAAACCGGCACACCGGGAAAATACGCAAATGTCGAATGAACCGTATAGAATTTGTTCCCTACCCGGCAAATCGAAGGGTCGGGAAAGAAGCCTGTCATGATAGGATTTTTAACGGAAAGCATAGAAAACCTCCAGGTATAAAGGGGCGATGTTCTGCATGCAAAAATATAGAGCTATGGCCGCTGTATCCAGGAGGAAAAACAGATGCAGCGGCCATAGCTATTGAAGGGTGCCGCCGAACTGACTTTTCGGATTACAGGCACTGGAAAACAGGGGCGGATGGCAGGAAAAGGATTTTACTCTTTTACACTGCCAATGGTCATGCCGGATACAAAGTATCTTTGCAGGAAGGGATAAAGCAGAATGATGGGAAGCATCGTCACCACAGTAGCAGCGGCACGCACGGTAACCGGCGTGACGGCTGCGGCAGCGGTGTTGCCGCCGGTGGTGGCACTGCCGCTTTGCTGCATGACAGAGGAAAGAAGCTTCATCAACTCATATTGCAGGGTCGTATACTCGGCGTTCATCCGGTTGTACAACATAGCATCGAACCAGGAGTTCCAGTGTCCGACAGCTACGAACAGGGCGACGGTGGCATACACCGGCTTGCACAGGGGCGAGATGATACGGGTAAAGATGGTGAAATCGTTGGCACCGTCAATCATGGCGGATTCTTCCAGCGCGCTGGGCAGACCTTCCATGTAAGTGCGCAGAACCAGAACGTTGAATGCGCTGATCATGCCCGGAATGACGTATACCCAGAAAGTGTTGGTCAGGTTCAGGTTGCGGTACAAAACCAAGGTGGGGATCATACCGCCGTTCACATACATGGTGATGACCCAGAACAAAGACAGCTGGGAACGGAACAAAAAGCGTTTGCGGCTGATGACGTAGGCCAAAAGTGCGTTCGTTACCAGGGCGAAGATGGTTCCCAACACAGTTCTGGCCACCGAAACCACTGCACCGGTGATGATGTTCTGCTGATTCAGAACCGTTTTATAGTTCGAGAGCGTAAAGATGCGCGGCCACAGATGGATGCCACCGCGTACGGCGTCGATACCGTCGTTGAAAGAAATCGCCACCGTGTTCAGAACAGGATACAGCGTAATGGTGACGAACAAAACCAGGAAAATGGTATTGCAGGCAACAAAGACTTTGTCCATGGCGGATGATTTGCTTTTCATGTGTACCCTCCCCTTAGAACAATCTTTCTTCACCGGCACGTTTGGCAATCCAGTTTGCGCCGAGAATCAGAATAATTGCAACGACGCTCTTGAAGATACCGGCTGCAGTACCCAAAGAATAATCGTTCTGGCTGATGCCCCAGGTCAAGGTGTAGATATCAATGGTTTCCGAAACACTCTTGACCAGGCCGTTGCCAAGCAGATACTGGACTTCAAAGCCTGCATTCAATACGTTGCCAACATTCATGATCAGCAGAATCATAATGGTGGACTTGATGCCAGGAAGCGTGACGTGCCAGATTTTGCCCCACCGGCCGGCACCATCCAGAGTGGCTGCCTCATACAGGCTGGGATCGATGGAGGTAATGGCGGCCAGGTAGACAATGGCATTCCAGCCGGTTTCCTTCCAAACATTGGCAAATGCAACGATTGGCCAAAAATAACTCGGATTGGCGAAGAAGTTGATGGGCGAATCCAGAATGCCCAGGTTCACCAGCAGCTCATTGACGATACCGGAGGAAGACAGCGCATCGTGCAGAATACCGGTGACAATGATCCAGGAAAGGAAGTGGGGCAGATAGGAAATCGTTTGAACAAGCTTTTTGCCGAACATGTTGCGTACTTCGTTCAGCAGGATGGCGAAGATAATGGCCATTAAAAAGGTGGTCACCAGATTGAGAACGCCCATGGCCAGAGTGTTGCGGATATCACGCAAAAAGACTTCGTCAGAGAACAGGAATTTAAACTTTTCCAGTCCTACGAATTGAGAGAAGAAGCCGTCTTTGGGTTTGTAGTTCTGAAAGGCCATTATCCAGCCTGCCAGTGGAATGTAATAAAATACGATGCCGTATACAAAAAAGATAGCCGCACAGACCATCAGAAATTTCTGGCGTGAAATCTCTTCCCATATAGTACGCTTTGATGGATTTTTCATTGGCGAGTCCTCCTAAGGAACGTGTATGGCGAATCATGTGCTGCAAACTAACGTTTAAGGAGCTTGCGGGTTGAATGCATTTCATAAAAAAGTGGCCACGGCTACACCGTGCAGCCGTGGCCACTTGTATGTGTCAACGTCTGTGTCGCCTGCAATAACGGGCATCAAAGACCGGCACGGCGCTCAAGCTCAGTTTGCATTTCTGCCAAGAAATCCTGCGGATTGGCTGCGTTGTACGCAGTCATGTATTCATTCCAGGTGGTTTCAAAATCAGGCTCCATAACAACTTTGGGCAGCCATTCGTGTTTGACTTCGCCCATCTTGACCCAGGCAACACCACCGGGGGTTTCGGTAGTCATTGCATTGGAGTAAGAATACATCGGGAACCAGGGGCCCTGTTCTTCTTTCACAGAACCGATCAAATCGACGTAGCTGTCTACGCCGTAGGCATCAAACAGTTTCTGCAGCGGGGTGGACAGGCTGTCCAGGAATTCGCTTGCCTGCTGGTCGGGCTGCATGGCGTTCTTGCCGTCCCGGCTGGTGCCCAGCCACTGCGGCATGTAGGAATAGTTGCACATGTGAGAGGCCTGATAGGCGGGATCCGCGCACTGCATCCGCATTTCTTCGGTGCGGTAATACAGGCCGTTTTCATCAACCAGGTAATCCTCACCTTCAACGCCCCAGAAGCGAAGATCGTGAATCTCCTGGTCCAAGAGGTCATTCATGAACTTAAAGGCTGCATCAATGTCGGAGCAACTGGTAGTAACCGCCACACCGCTGGAGTTGTTCAACGTGTCGGCGTAGTTGTGCCAGCGGTTTTCCATTCCTTCGTCAATGGTCAGGCCCAGCGGAACGTAGTTGCAGCCCTGCTCGTCCAAACCCTGCTGTTTGAAAACATCATTGACATTGTACGCGAAGTTCCACCACTGGTCGCACATGCCCAGCACAGCGCCGGTGGAAAGCTTGGCGATGTATTCATCGTAGGTCTGGGTGGCGAACTCTACGTCCACGTAGCCTTTCTGGTATTCTTCGTTCAATTTCTGGAAATACCGCTTGGCAGTGGGCGTGGTATTGTAGTCAACCACCTGCATCGTATCCTTGTCTACAATGACAGAGCCGTCGTTGGGATACCCATCAAGGAACTGGGGTGCATTCTCGATGCAGAAATAGCGCCAGTCTTCGCAAAGTGCCGTGTAGGGAATGTTCTTGGTACCGTTTGCCATGGTGGGGTTGGCATCGGCATAGCTTTCCAGCAAATCGAAATACTGGTCCAGGGTATGGATTTCGGGGTAACCGGCCCATTCCAGAACACGCGCCTGAATCCAGAAGGCTTCATCGTTATGGGTGGTGGCACGATCTTCGCCGTAGGTGTTCTGGAATACGTTGGCCCAATAGATTTTGCCGTCCTCCTGGCGGAACTTGTCCCACTCTTCGTCGGTGTACATCTCTTTCAGGTTGGGATACTTTTCCAGGTAATCATCCCAGGGCACCAGGACGCCTGCGTCGTAAAGAGACATCATGGCATCGCCGCCATTGATGAAGTCCGGATACTCACCGCCCGCGATGATTGTGCCGATGGCTTCTGCGTCGGTCTGGCCGGTCAGCCAGGTCTCTTTCAGTTTGGCACCGGTCTTTTCGGCAATGATGTTCATAATTTCGTTGTCATCATTGATTTCGGAACCGGGCATTGCGATAAACATCGTAAATGTTTTGATCCCATCGGCCGATTCGGACGATCCGGACGATCCGGTGGAATCAGAGCCGCCACATGCCGCTAAGCCCAGCAGCATGGCCGCGGACATACTTGCCGCAAATACGCGCCGCCACAATTTTACTTTCATAATTGTCCTCCTGTAGATAGATTTTTCGCCCCTTGCGGGCTTTCCTGATTTAAGTATATATACCAAAAATGTTTTACACAACCGACAAATTCTAGTAAAAACCCCTGAAAATTATAGCTTTGCCAATTCAACGGAAGAGGAAATCGCGCCAAACAGCGAAACAATGATACAAAAAAGACAGGCAGTCCCCCATCCTTGAAGTATTTTGGAGGGCAACATGCCTGCACTTTTGCTCGGTTTATCGTTTTTTTAAGAATGCAAAAAACAAAAAGCAAGTGTATGATTATTCTGGTGTGAATTATTTCCCGGGAAATTCAGAATGTGGTTTCTCGGTTTTGCTCTTCCGAAAATGGGAAGGCGTACAACCCTTCAGTTCAATAAATTTGCATAGGAAATAATCCACATCTTTATACCCCACATCTTCGGCAATGCGGCCGATCTGCTTGTTTGTGTACAATAGCTGGTGGCATGCTTCGTTAATACGGTAAGAACACAAATAGCTTTTAAAGGACTGTCCGTATTTTTTGCGGAAGATTTGCCCTAAGTATGCACTGTTGATATAGTATTTTTTGCCCAAGCCCTGCAACGTCAGGTTTTCCGAGTAGTGTTCCTGAATTTCTTTGTCGATGGAATCCAAAATATCGGTGGAGATATTTTTTCGCAGAAGGGAAAGGTAGTCTGCATACTCGCGTGCAAAGCGGAACAGATGCTGTCGGTTCCCGCGGGAAATTCCTTCCCGGAAAGACTGCGCGCTGATAAATTGCAGCATTTCCTTCTGGTTGGCTTCGTTGTCCAAATTGGATGCAAGATGCATAAGCCGGAACAAAAGATAATTCAAGTTCAGGTTGATATCTTTGTCATGTACGCCACGCTGCTGCATTTCGGCGAACAAATGGTCTATTTCGGAGCCGATGCGTTCCTGCTCATTCAGTTCAATGGCGGTAATCAACTGATCCAGGGTATCTTTGCACAAAACGGCTCTTTCTTGCGGAACCGACAACTCTTCCTCGTAATAATAGATCGATTTTTGCTGGCGGAAGGCGCAAAGGTTTTTCAGCCCGCAGACGGTATCATACGATTCAGAAACAGCGGTGATATCGTCCACTTTTTTGCCAACCAGAAATCGCAGTTCGTGTTGTGTCGAAACACCCAATTTCTTATAAAAATCCTGGATATACTGTGTTTCGGAACAGCCGGCATTTCGGGCAAGCGCACCGCTGTAAACAAAAGCAATCCCATACCCAACGCGATCCAGCGAAGCGTCATAGAAACACCGGCTCCGGTCCTCGCCTAAAATTTGCACACAGCTTTGGTACAGGTCACGCTGCACCATACGGAAGTGGTTCTCATCATCGTCATCTTCGCTGTCCGAAGAATGGCAAGCGGAAATTTCAATGTAACGAACGCCGTCCGAAAAATCCAGATGCTTATGCAGATAATCCACGCCGTTGGGATCATATTTGCCGAACAGCAACGAGATCAGACACCGGGCCTGATAGGCCAGTTCGTACTGCTCCTCCATTTTGCTGTTTTGCGAGATGTTATTGTATTTGCTGAGAATGGATAACAGATCCTGCTTTTCCACCGGTTTGAGAAGATAGTCGATACACCCGTAGCGCAGCGCTTTTTGCGCATAGGAAAACTCACTGTATCCGCTCATAATCACGAAACCGGCGTTGGAAAGATTCTCCCGGCGAACAGTTTCCAGTAATTCAAGTCCGGTCATTTTTGGCATCATAATGTCGGTGATGACAAGGTCAACGGGTAACTTTTTTATGTACTCCAAAGCCTCCTGTCCGTCGGACAAAACGGCAGCCACTTCATAGCCTGCGGCGTTCCAGTCAATCAACGCCTGCAAACCTTGCGCAATAAACCGCTCATCATCTACGATAATAACTTTTAACATGTCACTCCGCCCTTATTGCTTTGTTTAGAGGGAACCGAATCGAAACAAGTGTTCCAATGCCCGGCTCGCTTTCCACCGAGAACTGTGCAGTATCCTCCGTCATCATGCGGATGCGCAGGCAGGTGTTCACCATGCCTACGCGTCCTTTTTCTTTTAACATTTTCAGGCTGGCGTTGCGCATCCGGTCTTGAATACGTTCTGCCTCGGCCTCGTCCATACCGCCGCCGGTATCTTCAATTTCCATGCAAAGCGCATCGTTTTCTGTATACACGCGTACAAAAATCCAACAGGGAGAAGATTTTGCTTCAATACCGTGCACACAGGCATTTTCCACAAAGGTGGTAATGGTCAATTTCGGAACCAGGATGTTCTGGCAATCTTCCTGCGCATTGATCTGATACGAAAGGCGCTCCCCGAAGCGATATTTTTGCAAGGCCAGGTACGCTTCAACAAACGCCAGCTCACGCTTCATGGTATTGGAATCCGAGGACCAATCCACGTTTTGGCGCGCCATTATGGCCAATTTCTGTACCATATCGGCGGTTTCTTCTTCTTTTTTCAGGATGCTGTGCATACGGATGCTTTCCAGTGCGTTGAACAGAAAATGGGGATTGATTTGGCTGTATAAAGCCATCAGCTCTGCGTTCTGCCGGGCAATATCCATCCCCTGCTCTTTCAGTCGGCATCGGTAGACGGTGTCAATCAGGCTGTTCATCCGGTCGGCCATGCGGTTGTAGTTGTCCATCAGACTGCCGATCTCATCTTGACCGCTTGGCCCGGAAATCTTGATCAACACGTCGCTGTCTATCTGGTTGAAGACTTTTTCCAGACGGGAAAGACGAGAAGTAATGGAATTCTCCAGCAGATTCATCAAAAGCTGCGGGGGAATAATGTTCAGGATCAGCAGCAGGATCAGGATATGGATGTTTTGGCGAATCAGGGCTAAAACGTTGCCGCTTGGTTCCATCACATAGATGTCCAGATCTTCCCCGTAAAGGGTAAAATGCTGGGACAAGCCTACCGAATCAGACGGGGAGAATGTGTCATAAGGCTGCCAACGATAATTGGGCATTGCGTTCGTAAGCAAAATCCGGTTACCGCTGCATACATAAACTGAATAGTTATACCCCATGTTCTGGAAATCGCGGTCCAGCGTGCCGTAATTGATTTCAATACACAAAAGGCGCTCCGCCTTATCGCTGTAAAGGCTATTCATCCCACGTAAAAACAACACCTGGCGCCCATCTGTTTCATCATAAGAAAAAAGAAGCCGCGGGCTGTAGCCATCCGCAGTATACTGCTGATACCAGGGCTCCTGCGAAACGGTGGATAACCGTGCAAATTCACTGCCGTTTATCAGGGTTTCATTGTCTGCATACACCCGTATGACAGAATTTGTGATTCGGGAAACGCCTTGCAGTAAAGAATTTTGGATGTATTCTCTGTAGCCTGAAAAGTAATCTTCAGGGCTGTCATATTGGCGGCTTACAAACTCTTGGAGAGAGTTGTCCATATAAAGGCTGGTAGATATGAGCGCGGAATCTTCTGTGGCGGCGGAAAGCATCGACTGCACTGATTTGGCTATTTTTTCCATCTGGTGCAGCTGCTCGGCATGCTCGTTCTTGGTTAATGCATGTAAAATTACAATATCGGTCAAAAATATGGGGACCAGAATACATAAAAAATAAAGATATCGAAGTTTTTTCTTCAGGCTTAAGTTATTGAGAAAACTCTCCAGCTTGATTCTGACATGATGAAACCGGTTCATACAAAGCTCCTTACCGGTGAATGTTGCAAAAGGACCTTGCTATTTTTAGCGGTGCAAAGTATAATACCAGTATAATTCAGCCGCAGAACCATTGTCAATCAAATAACAGATTGAATAGTGTACAATCTGAATCGCTGTTTTTGGTGAATATTTACATCCTGAAAAAAGGGGGAGAACTCATTGAGAGGCGTTTTTAATCCGGACAGTCCCCTGATGCGCGCCCTGGGCGTTGTGTGGGATCTTATTGTCCTGAATCTGCTGTTTCTGGTTTGCTGCATTCCGGTGGTCACCATTGGCCCTGCCATCACGGCTTTACATTATGTCACCACAAAAATGGCGGGTGAAAAAGACGGCACTCCGGTGGTCGGCAATTTTTTCAAGTCATTCCGGGCAAATTTCCGCCAGGGCGTACTGATGGGAATTCTTTTTGGGGCCGCAGGGGGATTTCTGGGCTATGATATCTATCTTCTATGGCATTCCGGGAATTTCCAAAACAGCATCTTTAAGATTTTGATTCCCGTGGCAGCAATCGCTTATATGATGACCTTCGTATATGCTTTCCCGCTGCTTGCAAGATTCAACAATACGGTTTTAGGTACCATACGGAATGCGTTTATCATGTCTGTGACCTCTTTGCCCAAAACCTTTTCCATGTTGTTGTTGATAGGCGCATGTGTAGCATTGACCCTGTATACACAGACCACATTGCGCTATGGACTGTTTTTGTGGTTTGCGCTGGGGTTCTCTTCGATCGCTTATGCAAATGCATTTGTTTTAAATGGCGTTTTCATGAAGTGCTCGGAGCAGTACTCTTCTCAGATAAATCAGGAGCAGTCTCAGGATACTACGGAGAATTCAGACGGCAAAAAGTAACCGTTTGACGGCATAGAATAAAGCAGAAGAGCGCGGGAGTCATCTCCGGCGCTCTTTTGCTTTGGTCTGGAAATCAGGCTTTCAGAGTAAAGGCAGCAACGCTGCATGCGGGCAAGAGGGAAGTAAAGCTGTTGGTACCAACAGTTATGTTTGTCAACGCCTTCGGCTCGACTTGATGGGGATTATCGAACGTATTGCAGGCAGCCGCGCCGGCACCATCACCGCTAAGAACCTGACCGGTGATGGAAGTAAACTTGCTCAGGCCATCCCAGTGAATTTCAACAGGCACAGAGGAATGATCGCTGAGGTTGACGACGGTAACCAGCACATTGCCGTTATGGTCTTCACTGGCGGAAACGTGCAAATTGGGAACCTTGCAGTCTGCCCCGTCTGCACCGATGAGCGCTGTTTCTGCGTAAGTTTCCAGCTGGCGAGCCCCCTGGTGGCCTTTGAACATATGGAACACGTGATACGTGGGCGTGCAAAGCATGCGCGGCCCGTCGGTAAGAATCATGGCCTGCAGCACATTGACCGTTTGCGCAATGTTGGCCATGACCACCGAATCACAATGGTCGCCAAAGATGTTCAGATTGACCGCGGCGACCAGGGCGTCCCGCATAGCATTTTGCTGGTACAGGAAATGGGGGTTGGTTCCTTCCTCTACATCAAGCCATGTACCCCATTCATCAATTACAAGACCCAGATTTTTGTTGGGGCAGGCCTGCCGCATCCGTGCGGTGTGGTTTTCAATCAACCCTTTCATCTGAAGAGCTTTATACATGGTAATATAATACTCTTCGCGGCTGAACTTGGTGGCAGAGCCTTTGTGCTCCCATTCGCTGCCGGGAATGGTGTAGTAATGCAGGCTTAAAGCGTCTACCAGCGCCCCGGTCAGTTCAGCAACCCGTTGCGTCCAATCGTAGTTGAAATCACAGGCGCCGCTTGCAATTTTGTAAATCTTGTGGGAAGGATCGTAGTCCCGCAGGAAACTGGCATACTGACGGCACAGATCGGAGTAGTAGTCTGCGCGCATATTGCCGCCGCCGCCCCACATTTCGTTGCCGATTCCCCAGTACTTTACATTCCAGGGTGCATCCTGACCGTTTTGCCGCCGCAAGTCCGCCATGGGGGAAACGCCGGGCATGTTGCAATATTCGACCCAGTCGCACATTTCCTGTACAGTGCCGGTGCCTACGTTTCCGTTGATGTATGCTTCGCATCCCAACTGACGGCACAGCTCCATAAATTCATGGGTGCCAAAGGAATTATCCTCCCGTACACCACCCCATGTGGTATTGATCAGCGTCTTACGGGAAGACTTGGGACCGATGCCGTCCTGCCAGTGATAGGTGTCTGCAAAACAACCGCCCGGCCACCGAAGGACGGGAATATCCAGCGCTTTGAGAGCGTTGACAACATCGGTGCGCATTCCATTCTGGTTGGGAATCTCGGAATCTTCGCCTACATACAGGCCGCCGTAAATGCAGCGCCCCAGATGTTCGGCAAAATGCCCGTAGATGTTTTTATTGATGGTGCCGACAGAGCGGTTGCCGTTAATGAAAATCAACATTGACATAGCCTCCTGAATGTGTGGTCCAGTAAACTGCGGTTCATGGAAAAAAGCAAACCGAAGGGGAAGGAAAAAATCGTTTTTTCGGTAGGGTACATTATACCGTTGCTTCTTGCGGGAACCAGATGCGGTAATGCCCGCTTAAAGCAAGCAGCGCAAAAAGATACAGGCAATTGTCATAATAACGCCGCGGTCCGGAACGGAGCGGAGTGCTAAAGAACCGGCGGAGCCATTCATCCGCGCAGGCGTCATCCAGAATCAGGGAACCCTGCGCAATGGTAGCCAGAAGCCCTACAGGATGCAGAGCATTTCCTTCAACGGGTGTGCCGTCGATCAGATAGATGCCGTTTGTTTGCCCGTGTTCCTTTTCTTCAAAAAATTGCTGAATATGTGCAGCTGTTTCTTGGGCCCAACCGTCTTTGTCCCCGAACCATTGGGCATCCAAAGCAATGTTGCCCAACGTGCGGTATGCATCGCTGAAGAACCAGTCGTGACGGTCCGGCTGATCACCCCGATGCGGGCGGCCGTCGTACTCGGCATATTCGGCACTCAATCCGGTACGGGCGTGGCAGGCTTTGCGCAGGTACTGGCGGCTGGCCGCTGCGGCTGCATGCCAGAAAGGACGGTCGCATTCGTCGCTCCACAGAGCAAAAAGTTCATAGAAATGCGGCAAATGATAAGAGGGATCGGTAAATTCACAGTTGGGAACAAATTTGATGAGATGGTTTTCGGGGTTCCACATGGGAAATCCGGAACCGGCTTCTTCGCCTTTGTGTACACATGTGTGCAAGATGCGCCGTGCCCAGGAAGCGTAATCCAGTACCCCTTCGCCGGAACCCCAGCGGTTGGCTGCAAAGAACAGGGACATGGCAAAAAATTCTTCGCCGTCAGGGGCGGGTCCATCGGAATTTTTGCTGCCGTCAGTATGACAGGACCAGGCAAAATAGCCGGCGTTTTCCCCTTCGGTGAGGTACATGTGGGTCACGACCCATCGCCACAGGCAGTCGAATTCCTTCTGGCGATTCATTTGTACGCAGAACATCATTGCGTAGGACATGCCCTCGGTACGGACGTCATGGTTCCCCGTATCCTCTATGTACATCATGTCAGGTCCGGCAAAATGGCAAAGGCGAACCCCCTCCGGACCATAGAACATCTCCTCAAATGTGCTTTCCAGCTTGTTGTCAATTTCGGCCTGCGAATATCCAAGCCGTTCCAGTCTGTTTAAATATTGCCCGCTATAGTAGGCACCTTCCATAATCATTTCAGCTCCTTCTGGACCGTGTAAGAGGTAACCGGTTTACGCGGTCTGCTGTTCTTGTGACTCACTATAGCAGCTTTTCGATTGCATGGCAAGCGCACAAATGGCATGGGTATGGCGAAAAGCTGTCAGCCATTTGAAAACTCTCTGGAATACAGCAATAAATGAGAAAGACTGTTTCATCCTACATCTTTTTCAAGAATCAGAGGAACAAACAGAAACCGCAACATTCGCCTATCCTTATTTTTCATCATGGTTCTTTAAATTAAATAAATGGTAGCAACAGTAGCGGAGTAAGGGCAAACGGGAAACAACTTTACAAAATCAGAATCAACTATGAATGGCGGCAGGGTTGTGGCGTCTTCTTGGCGGTATAAGCAAATTGATCGAAAATTGCTGACTTTTCAATCAGAGCGGTTAATCCGCTACGGAAAACAAAAAAGCAAAATACAAGAATTCGTATAGCAAAAAATGAGAAGCGCACTCATACATAAGGATTTATGATAGAGAAAAATTGCCAGAAAGCAAAAATTTCATCATGAAAAGGTGAAGGAAATATGCGAGATCAACGAATTGCTCCACGGGATCCCATCCCTCAGCGAGAGGCTCTGTATATTCTGGTTGATAAGCCCGTCGGCGGCGGGGGCTCCGATGCAGAAGCCAACCGATTTCCTGTTTTCTTGAACGATGAGCGTTTGGTAACATTCACAATCCTTGGCTTTGGCGTTGTGCGCTAATGATACAAAATAAGAAGAAAGGGGTACGTACAAAATGAAAGATCGTAACCAAAAGCTGGAACAATACCGGGAGCGGGCACGCGCGCTCGTTGCACAAATGACGCTGAAAGAAAAAATCAGCCAGATGCTCAGCTGGGCTCCGGCCATTCCGCGTCTGGGCATCCCTGCATACAACTGGTGGAACGAGGGCATTCATGGCGTGGGACGCGCCGGAACGGCAACCGTATTTCCGCAGGCAATTGGTCTGGCTGCGTCTTTTGATGAGGATTTGCTGGGACGGGTCGGGGAAGCCGTCGGCGTGGAAGCGCGTGGTAAATACAACATGTATCGCAGCTATCAGGACCGGGATATCTACAAGGGCCTGACAATCTGGGCGCCGAATGTAAATATATTCCGTGACCCGCGCTGGGGCAGAGGCCACGAAACCTATGGCGAAGATCCGTACCTGACCTCTCGCTTGGGCGTACGCTTTGTGGAAGGTATGCAGGGCGATGACCCGGACTATCTGCGCGCCGCTGCCTGTGCCAAGCATTTCGCAGTCCATTCTGGCCCTGAAGATCAGCGGCACTATTTTGATGCCAAAGTTTCCCAACAAGATTTGTGGGAAACGTACCTTCCGGCCTTTCGTGCACTTGTAAAGGAAGCCGGGGTGGAAGCAGTCATGGGGGCCTACAACCGCACAAACGGTGAACCGTGCTGCGGCAGCAAAACGCTCCTTGTGGATATTTTGCGCGGCAAGTGGAATTTCCAGGGACACGTAACCTCCGACTGCTGGGCAATCAAGGATTTCCATGAAGGGCATATGGTCACGTCCGGCCCGGTGGATTCTGTGGCCCTGGCCGTAAACAACGGGTGTGACCTCAACTGCGGCGATCTGTACGCGTATCTGGAAGAGGCTGTGGCAGAAGGCAAAGTAAAAGAGGAAACGATTGACCGAAGCCTGGTCCGGCTGTTTACGACCCGCATGAAATTGGGCATGTTTGATGCGGAAGAAAAGGTCCCCTATAACAAAATCGGGTATGATGCGGTAGATAGCCGGGAAATGCAGGCCCTGAACCTGGAAGTGGCCGAGAAGGTTCTGGTTCTGCTGAAAAATGAAAACCATACCTTGCCGCTGGATAAAAGTAAGCTGCATCGGGTCGCAGTGGTCGGACCGAATGCGGACAACCGTAAGGCTTTGGTTGGTAATTACGAGGGAACAGCATCCCGGTATATGACGGTTCTGGATGGAATCCAGGAGTATCTGGGAGAAGATGTGCGGGTCCGTTACTCTGAGGGGTGCCATCTGTATGCAGATAAGATTCAGGGACTGGCAAAATCCAATGAGCTTATCAGCGAAGTACGCGGCGTATGTGCGGAATGTGATGTGGTGATTTGCTGCCTGGGCTTGGATGCGGGCCTGGAAGGCGAAGAAGGCGACCAGGGAAACCAGTTTGCCAGCGGCGACAAGCAGTCTCTTTCTCTGCCGGGAAACCAGGAGTCTGTACTAAAAGCCTGCATCGAGAGCGGAAAACCTGTGGTGGTGGTGGTGCTGAGCGGCAGTGCGTTGGCCTTGGGCACTGCGCAGGAAGGGGCAGCCGCCGTTCTGCAGGCATGGTACCCCGGTGCCCAGGGCGGCCGGGCCGTAGCGCGTGCCTTGTTCGGGGAATGCAATCCGCAGGGGAAGCTGCCGGTCACTTTTTATCATTCGGATGAGGATCTGCCTGCATTCACGGATTATGCAATGAAGGGACGCACCTACCGCTATATGGAAAAAGAACCGCTTTACCCCTTCGGTTATGGCCTTTCTTACAGTCATTTTACCTTCCGGGATGCCAAGGCCGATGCTTCACAGATTGGGCCGGACGGTGTGGATGTAAGGGTAACGGTAGTCAACGACGGGCAGTACCGCGGCCGTGAAACCGTTGAAGTTTATGTCAAGGCCGAACGCCCTGGCACACCGAATGCGCAGCTGAAAGCACTGGCAAAAGTGGACCTTATGCCTGGGGAAGAAAAGTGCGTTACGCTGCATCTGCCGCAGTGTGCTTTTGCTCTTTGCAACGAGGAGGGCATTTCGGAAGTGCTGCCGGGTGAATATACCGTTTGGGTAGGAGGAAGTCAGCCCGATGCACGCAGCATCCTGCTGACGGGACAGAAACCACTCAACATCCTGCTGCATCAAAAGGAGAAAGCTGTTATCTCCGACTGATGCCCCTCCTGAACCATTCTTCCGTTTGTTGGAGATGATTTGATGAGTGATACGATTTACGCAGATCACGCTGCTACGACCCCGCTTGAACCGGAAGCCTGGGAAGCGATGTGTTATTGGCTTACTAAGGATTTTTCCAATCCGGCAGCCTTGTATCGAAGCGGAATTGCTGCGCATCAAGCAGTAGAGCGAGCGCGCCAAAGTGTGGCAGAATGCCTGAGATGCAGCGCATCACAAATCTTTTTCACATCCGGCGGCAGCGAAAGCAATACGTGGGCAATCCTGAGCGGTGCCAGCAGAGCAGGCATCGGTAGCAGAGAAGTCGTCACTACGCCTATTGAACATCACTCGGTCGGTAGAGCCTGCGCATCGCTAAAAAATAGCGGAATAGCTGTATATACGTTGCCGGTCAGCGAAGAAGGGAAAATAGATTTGCCTGCTTTGCTGCGGGCTCTGGAACGGCAGCCCAGATTGGTGACCATTCAATACGCCAACAACGAGGTAGGCACGATTCAGGATATTCCTACCATTTCCACCCTTTGTCAAAAAAAAGGTGTATTGCTCCATGTGGATGCTGTACAGGCAATCGGGCATATCCCCGTAGTATTAGACGGCATCGATTTTCTCAGTGCTTCCGCGCATAAATTTGGCGGCCCCAAAGGCATCGGCTTCCTGTATGCACGAAATCCAGCTTTGTTGAAACCTTTAATTTTTGGTGGCGAACAACAGAGCGGATTACGCCCCGGAACGGAACCGGTAGCTCAGATTGTAGGGCTGGCATGCGCGCTCAAACTAGCCTGCAAACAGATGGAGCAGCATGCCGCATTCAAACGAATGTTAGCAGAAGAATTTTGCCAAACACTTCGTCAATCTTGGGCAGAAGTATATTTCAATAGTACCAAAGCAGGCTTGCCTGGTTTGGTTAGCGTGGGGCTGCCAGGCTACGAGGGTCAGAATCTTACCTACCGACTAGATGTGGCCGGCGTGTGTGTTTCACCGGGTGCTGCGTGCGATAACACAAGGAGCCGCAATGCCTCCCATGTATTGCTGGCCCTGGGGGGAACTGCGGCTCGTAATGCATTGTGTACACTTCGGTTTAGTTTTGGCCGGGCCAATCATTCCGGTGACGGAATCGAGGCTGCACAAAGGTTGCTGAAGATTCTTCAATCTATGCCCAAACGCCTGCTATGATTGCGCTCACAGAAACTTTTGTGCGAACCCTTCTAAGGGGGGGGGCGGACGAACAGGGAAGTTGCCTGTTCGGTGCCCATTATTCTTGCGGCGCAGAAAAACCAAGCCCCAATTTTCTGAATTCGCTGGGTGTGCAGCCAATTCAAAATGTACCGTTCGCCCTCCTTTGGAGCTGTAATGCTGTGCAATTCACCTGAGCCGATGAACAGTATATCATGGGGTTTCAAATAAAGAATTTCGCCTGCAACGGTCACATTATAGGTGTTTTTAATCGGGCAGATAATCTCCCCAGGGACATGCCAGTGTAACGGGAAGTCTTCCGCTGAATTGTTGTGATATAACCGGATGTTGGAAGCGAGTGTAAAGTTTACAGTTTCGGTGGTACCGTTCAATTTTTCAATCATAGCAAATTCCTCTTAAACGTGACGGCAGCCGCAATCATATGAAACTGATTTTCCTCAGCCAGAAAAAGGCATAACCATTCTTTCTCCACAAAAAGCCATAGGCAGCGTCTGAAAAGACAACCTGAATCAAACGCAAAGGCAGCCCTCTTTCCCGGCGGTCCCTTGGGGTCCGTCGGAAGAAGGCTGCCTTTGCGTCTGCAAGAATCAATCCGAAAAAATCGAACAAAAATCCAGTAAAATGAACATCCATGACTATCCGTTGCCAGACGCAGGATGTATGATAAACACAGAATCGGCGCTTTAGAGTGAGGATGAGAACGCCGAAGAATATATTATGGTGTGTGAATTATAAGGAAAGTCGGAA
>ERZ1643249.841-NODE-841-length-32698-cov-18.904482_pt1 | contig 32698 bp, 36 predicted proteins | sample MGYA00579263_ERZ1643249 | MGnify/ENA primary metagenome ERZ1643249 (study PRJEB29033, sample SAMEA4952264) | chicken gut metagenome | biome: Broiler Chicken; feature: Gastrointestinal Tract; material: Caecum | place: Ireland | collected 2018 | study: Broiler...
TTCGTATGATAATTCATACGCACAGCTCTGTCTATCATTTCTCTCACTCCTCATTTTTGTAAAAATCATAATTTCATACACTACTTTAAAGAACTGTTTGTATCATTGTATACAATAATACAAAACCTGTCAATAATATTTTCAACTTTGATATCACCCATAACTGATAGTTATATCCTAAAAAATCAGCAATCTTTTAAAAAACTTTGGAGGTGAAACATCCCCCACCCTTGAAGATTATGAGGATATCCCATATTTTTAGCTGTAGAACGAAGTCTCTTTTTTATATCCAGATTAGTAAGTTCCGGATGCTTTTCCAACAGCAGTGCTATTCCTCCTGAAACAAATGGGGTGGACATCGACGTCCCGCTTTTTGTGGTATAAGGATATGGGGAATTGCAGTTTGCGCAGGAAATGATTTCATTCCCCGGCGCAACAATATCCGGCTTGGTGACGCAGTCTCTGGTTGGCCCCCTTCCGGATATTCCCTGGTTTTTAACCAGCATATCTGATGAACCGACAGTAATGATCTTTCTGCTGGATCCGGGGGCTGTAATGCTTCCTCTTCCCGGCCCCATATTTCCTGCTGCTGCAACTACTATCAGCCCCTGATCCCAGGCATCCTCCACTGCTTCTATCAGATCTTCATGACCTTCCCGCTGGGTAGTGCCTACTGAAATATTTACAATACGGATATGATACTGTTCCATGTTGTCCTCTATCCACTTAAGAGCCTGAATCACTTTTTCCTTATTCCCATTTCCTTTTTCATCTAAAACTTTCAAGGGAATCATACCGCAGCCGGGAGCCACTCCTATATACTTTCCCCCGGAAGCTTTTCCGCTTCCTCCCAGTATTCCCAATACATGAGTGCCGTGTCCATTATCATCATAAGGCTGCTGTTTTCCGTGAATATAATCCCGAAAAGCCCAAATCCTATTATCAAAATCTATATGAACAAAGGCTCCTGTATCCAAGACAGCGACTCCTATTCCTTTTCCACTTAAATTTTTCATAGCTATACACAGAAATTCTCTGCTTTTTTATATCATATTCTCAGAAATCCTCTTGGTTCCAGTCAAAATTTTTCCCCAAGCAACATAGATTTTAAGGAATAAATAAACCGGAGTTTTTATGCCGTCTATACGCGAAATGATTCTGTCAGAAGATTATGCAGACATCATTGTCCCTCTTTTTCCTTGTTTTCTCAATCAATACCGGGATCAGGGTGCACAGATATTTAATGACTATTACGGAATGATCCATTATCCCTTATCGGAACGATCTTTTGCCGGATTTTTTGAAGAAGGTTTTTTCTACACAACTGTTCCAAAGCTTTATACCCTGCTGGATACAGCTAATCTGGATGCCGCAGGAATTACAAAGGTCCAGACCCAGCCGGTTCTGGAGCTCACAGGCCAGGATATAATCCTGGGATTTATCGATACAGGAATTGATTATACCCATCCTGCATTTCGGAGAAGTGACGGAAGCAGCCGGATCTGCGGACTTTGGGATCAGACCGTCCAGTCTGGAAAAGCGCCTTATGATCTGGAATATGGAAGTGCCTATACAAATCAGGAAATCAATCAGGCGCTTGAAATGGAAGATCCATTTGCTGCGGTTCCCAGCCGCGACGATATTGGACATGGCACTTCTCTTGCAGGGATTGCTGCGGGAAGCACCCTTCCTGAAAATGATTTTAACGGAGCTGCCCCCCAGTCCATGATTGCTGTTGTAAAACTAAAAACGGCTAAAGAGTATTTGAAAACTTTATTTTATGTCACAGGAGACGCGCCGGTATATCAAATGACCGATATCATGGCCGGAATCCGATATCTTCTCCGTCTTTCAGAAGAGCTGGTAAAGCCTTTGGTTATTTGTCTGGGACTTGGCACCAGTCAGGGAGATCATTCGGGAGATTCTCCCCTGGATTCCATGCTCTCTGTTACGGATCAGTTCCGGGGCTTTATCGGAGTGGCTGCTGCTGGAAATGAAGCTGGAAAAGGCCATCACTATTATGGCACAGCTTTAAATTCTTCAGACTATAACTCTGTAGAAATCCTCGTTCCGGAAAATACTAAAGGTTTCTGCGCCGAACTCTGGGGACAGCCTCCTGAAATTTACGCAGTAGGTTTCGAATCGCCTTTAGGAGAAGTAATCCCCAAAATTCCTCCAAGACTTAGCTATAGTGAAAATATATCGTTTATTTTAGAGAAAACCAGGATCTTTGTCAGCTCTGAAATTATTCAGACAGTCTCCGGAAGCCAGCTGATTTTCATCCGTTTTTCAGATCCTACTCCCGGTTCCTGGAAAATACGAGTCTATACTAACAGCTATAACAGCGGAAGCTATCATGTCTGGCTTCCTATCACGGGCTTTTCAGATCCAGATATAAAATTTCTGGAGCCCAATCCTGAAACCACCCTTACATCTCCGGGTACTTCTTCCTCTGTGATTACCACCGCGGCTTATAATGCTTATACAAACAGCCTTTATCTGAATTCCAGCAGGGGCTATACCCGGACAGGGCAAATAAAACCGGATATTACCGCTCCTGGCGTAAATGTCTTTGCTCCGGGGTCCAGAGGCAGATATACTACGGTTACCGGAACTTCGGCAGCAGCGGCCATCACAGCCGGAGCATGTGCTTTGGTGATGGAATGGGGAATGAAGCGGACGCCTTCCAGGATCTTTAATAATGCCGAATTAAAATCCCTTCTTATCCGAGGCGCCGGGAGACGGGAAGATCTTCTTTATCCTAATCGTGAATGGGGCTACGGCACTTTAGACGTGTATCAGGTTTTTTCTTCTTTATCTTCTCCATAAATTTTGCACCCTTTGTTTTCAGGAGCATAATATGTAAGTGTAATCAAGATTTTTGGAGGAACGATTCATGAGTGACTTAGCTGCTACAAATTGTGGTTGCGGTTGTGACGATAACTGTGGAGGAGGTATGAGCCGGGGATTGTTCGGCGGCGGATGCAGCTGCATCATCTGGATCCTGCTTTTAATGTGCTGCTGTGGAAACGGCAATACCTTTGGCGGAAACGACGGATGCGGTGACTGCAGCTGTCTGATTCTGATCTTACTGCTTCTGTGCGGATGCGGCGGAAACGGATTCTGCTAAAATAACGTAAATAAGGGATGCCCTGCGGCATCCCTTAACCCAATGGCAAACTCAAAGACTGTGCTTTCCATGGTTATGAAATTAGACGTTTATGCACTGCTGCGATAAACAAGATATGTCTGCCGACGCAGATTCAGAACGGGTTCTTTTTTCCTTTATCACTCCCATCTTCTGTTTTCTCACAGCGAATGATTCATTAGTCTTTGAGTTTCCAGCAGAAACGCTGATTGAAGAAATAAAAACAAAAAGTAAAAAGAAAAGACAACATTGTCTTCTGACATCTTCTATTATACAATATCCCAGCTTCCCGTCAAGAAAAACTGTCTGACGGTTTCCTGTATATTCCTTTCTTTTCTCGTTTTTATTTACATGGGCTTCCAGATTTCTCCTATCTTTTTCCAAATCCCCGTCTCTTCGAAATCCTTTACAGCTTTTCTTGCGCCTTCTGACAGACTTGTCTTATATCCTGTCATTTCAAGGAGACGGATAGCATTTCTGGTCGTCACTCTTCCCTTTTTCAAAAGATAGTTAAAGACCACTTCATGTTCCTTTACTTCTTCCTCAAAATGGTAGTTTTCGTACAAATCTTCCAGTATATAAGACAGTTCAATATCATGAGTGGCCGCAAAAGGAAGGACATGGTCTCTTTCCAGATCCGCCAGTATCCTGGAAGAAGCACCGATCCGCTCAATCGTATTAGTGCCTCTCAGAACCTCATCTATGATACACAGAAGACACTCTTCTTTTTCCGCTTCCTCCAGAATCCTTTTCAGAGAACGGATCTCTACGATAAAGTAGCTTTCGCCCCTTTCCAGGTCATCCCGAAGAGCCATAGAAGTCATAACTTTAAAATACGGAGCCTGATATTCAGAGGCTGTCGCTGTATATGCAGTCTGTGCCAGAATGGTATTCACTGCAATATTTTTCAGAAAAGTGGATTTTCCAGATGCATTGGACCCAGTTACCAGAATTCCTTTTTTTGCCTCTATACTGTTGGCCACAGGATGAGAAAGGAGCGGATGATACAGATTCTCCACTTTCAGATACGCCCTCTTCTCCTCCTTTAGTTCAGGCAGGCTGTAATAAGGCAGACTTTCTCTGAAAGAAGCAATCGAGATCATAGAATCCAGATATCCGAAGATCTTCATCAGTCCCTGGATCTCCTTCTGATACTTCTGCATAGCTTTCATCATAGCAGAAAACTTGATCAGATCGATATGGGTCAGCATACGGATATAATCCATGACCAGCCCTTCCAGTCCTCCCCCTGTACTGCTCTGGTCCAGGACCAGGAAAGAGCCTTTCTGAAAGGTTCTCAGGCATTCCCGGTATTTCCTGCTCTCTTCCCTGTAAGGCTCCAGTTCCGGGATCTTTAATTTTTCCAGTCCTTTCTGAGCCTCCAGAAGCTGGATCACACAGCGGAAACTGTTGAGATAAAGATCGATATCCTGCTTTCTCATAAAGTATGTGATGATATTCAGGATACAGATCCCCAGGAAACAGAATATCCCCGGAGAAGGCATGAGCATAAAAAACAAGAGAGACAGGAAGAAGGCTAAGCACATGGTGATCTGAAAACCTCTTCCCTGGATCTCTACTTCTTTTGTGATATTCACGGCTTCAAAAACACTGACGTTTCCCGGTTTCCGGATCCCGGCAAGAAGAGCCTGTATCCGGTGTCTTTCTTTTTCCCGGACTTTGAAAAACTCCAGAAGTCTCTCTCTTTCTTTCAGCTCTTCTTCCCTGAAGACCGGTTTTCTCAGAAGGTCATAGAGGCATTCGTCCCCAACCGGAGAAACGCTCTGATTGATCAGGGCATAGATCCGGTCCATATCCAGATCATTCCAGGTAATGTCATCAATATAAAATCCTTCTTTTTCTCTCTGCCGGAAAAACTGGGAAATATGATCCAGCTCTTCATAGCTGTATTCCCGCTGGGGGATCTTTCCCCAGGAAGCCATCATTTTTTCCAGAAAAAGTCTCCGGCCTTTTCTTTTTTCATAGAAATTCAAAAGACCGGCTCCTGCCAGAAAAAGAAGGATCACTCCAAGTCCGATCACCGTATCGTTATACATAGTTCACCTAAAAATACTGATCGATCAGTTCCAGGAACTGACGGATATCTTCCTCTGTGTGAGCGTCAGAAAGGAAGATGGCTTCAAACTGAGAAGGCGCCAGATGGACCCCATGCTCCAGCATATACTCAAAGTATTTTGAGAAGGCCTTTGTATCCGATGTTTTTGCTGACTGATAATCTGTGACAGGCGTTTCTGTAAAGAAAATGCTTCCAAGGGAAGATACGGAGTTTACCTGATATCCGATCCCTTTCTCTGTAAAGAGCTTCCGGATCCCTTCAAAGAGCATCTCCCCTTTCTGGAAAAGACGTTTATAGATATCCTGATCTTCCCAGAGGATCTTAAGCTGGGTCAGACCTGCCGCCATGGCAATAGGATTGCCGCTTAAAGTTCCCGCCTGATAAACAGGTCCGCTGGGGGCTACCATTTCCATGATCTCTTTTCTTCCCCCGTAAGCACCTACCGGCATGCCTGCGCCAATGATCTTTCCGTAGGTGACCATATCGGGAGTGACTCCAAAATATTCTGCGGCTCCTCCAAATTTTAAACGAAAACCGGTAATAACCTCGTCAAAGATCAGCAGAGCTTTGTGTTTATCGCACAGATCCCTCAGTCCCTGGAGAAAACCGTCCTTTGGAGGAACTACGCCCATGTTGGCAGCCACCGGCTCTACGATCACTGCCGCTACCTGATCCTGGCTTTCCTCCATAAGTTTTTCCACACTGGACAGATCGTTGTAAACGGCGATCATAGTGTCCTGGGTACAGCCCTTTGGCACTCCGGCGCTGTCCGGTACGCCGCTGGTCATAACACCGCTTCCTGCGCTTACCAGCATAGCGTCTGTATGGCCGTGATAGCAGCCGGCAAATTTAATGATCTTATTCTTTCCCGTAAATCCTCTGGCCGTGCGGATAGCGCTCATAACTGCTTCTGTTCCGGAATTGACCATACGGATCATTTCCACATGAGGGATCCTCTCGCAGATAAATTCCGCCATCTCCACTTCCCGCTCAGTGGCGCAGCCAAAGCTCAAACCATTCTCGCTGGCACGGATCACCGCTTCTTTTACCCGCTCATCATTGTGTCCCAGGATCATCGGTCCCCAGGAACCAATATAATCTGTATAGGTGTTTCCGTCTACATCAAAGATCTTGCTTCCAACTGCCCCCTGGATAAATCTGGGGGCCTCATCTACAGAACCGAACGCTCTGACCGGGCTGTTTACTCCTCCCGGGATCCTTTTTACTGCTCTCTGAAATAACTCTTCTGATCTTGTCATTATCCGATCCTCCCTTCGTCCATGAATCTGGCGATTTCTTCTGCAAAATAGGTGAGATAAATATCTGTTCCCGCACGGAAAGCGCTGACCGCCATCTCACAGATGATCCGGTCTTCCTCTATGTATCCCAGCTTCGCTCCGGCTTTTACCATGGCATACTCTCCGCTGACAGAATAAGAGGCTACCGGAAGATGGATCTGATCCTTGACCTCCCGGATAATATCCAGATAATTCATAGCAGGCTTCACCATAATGATGTCCGCCCCTTCTTCCACATCCAGAAGAGCTTCTTTTATAGCCTCTCTCCGGTTATGGAAGTCCATCTGATAGCTCTTTCTATCGCCGAATGCCGGCGCAGAACCTGCGGCGTCACGGAAAGGACCGTAAAAAGCAGATGCATATTTTACTGCATAGGACATGATAGGGATATCCCTGTGGCCGTTCTCGTCCAGGATAGTCCGGATAGCCCGTACTCTGCCGTCCATCATATCGGAAGGAGCTACCATATCTGCTCCTGCCTCCACATGTGACAGAGCCGTCTTTGCCAGATAATCCAGAGTTTTATCATTATCCACATCATGACCCCGGAGGATCCCGCAGTGTCCATGGGAAGTATATTCACACATACACACATCGGTGATCAGATAAAGCTCCTCATTAAATTCTTCTCTTGCCTTTCTGAGGGCTTTCTGAACGATCCCATCCTCTGCATACGCCTGGCTTCCTACTTCATCCTTATGATCCGGGATACCGAAGAACATCACCTTGTCTACTCCGGCCTTTTTTAACTCTTCCAGTTTTTCCGGCATACGGTCCAGACTGTAGCGGAACTGTCCCGGCATAGTAGGGATTTCTTCTTTCAGATTTTCTCCTTCCATTACAAAAAGGGGATAGATAAGAGAACTTTTATCCATTCTGGTCTCTCTTACCATTTTCCGGATGGTCTCTCCTCCTCTAAGTCTTCTGGGTCTGATAGTCATATCCATTTTGTCAACACTCCTTTTCTTTCCCCTGAAGGGTTCATACATAATTGCTTATTTATGTTCCGGCGGGTTCCAAAACCCTGCTGGTATCAAAGTATTTTCTGTACCAGTTCCAGTACACTGTCTATAGTAGCCTTTTCGGCCATATAGGTCTTCATTCCCCAGGCGTCAGCCGCGGCTTTCGTCTGTTTTCCGATACAGGCTGCAGTCACCTTGGTATAGTCCAGATCCGGGCAGGCTTTTACAAAGCCTTTTACCGTAGAAGCGCTGGTAAATACCGCGCAGTGGATCTTTCCCTGTTCAAATTCTTTTTTCTCATCAATGATCCCCTGATTTTCATAAAGAGTATCATAAGTGGCAATATCAGAGATCCGAAGATCCGGTTTCTTTTCCAGTTCCTCCAGGATCTGGTGATTTCCTATCTTCGCCCGGGGGATCAGGATCCGCTCTCCGCCCTCGCAGGCTTCTCTCAGGGCTTTGCCCAAGGACGCCCCGTCATAGACCTCCGGCACCAGATCCGGGATCAATCCTCTTTCTTTCAGCGATTTCTGGGTTCCTTTCCCGATAGCTGCGATCTTAAGTCCGGCCAGCTTCCGGATATCGGTTCCGGTCTTCATCATCTCATCGAAAAAGACTTTAACTCCTGTAGGGCTGGTAAATGCAGCCCAGTCATAAGTATCCAGTTCCTTAAAAGCCTGATACAGATCCGTCTGATCTTCCAGGGGTTCCGTCCGTATAGCCGGCAGTTCCAGGACTTCTGCTCCCAGGGTTCTCAGTTTTGCGGACATTGTGGAAACCAGATCTTTTGGCCTGGTCACCAGGATCTTACGGCCTGCCAGAGGAAGTTTTTCATACCAGGCAAACTCATCAGCCAGAGTGCAGACCCGTCCTACAACAATAATAGCCGGAGTTTCCACTCCCTGTCGTTTTACTTCCTCAGGAAGCTTTTCTACTGTGGAAACGATCCTTTTTTGTCCTGCGGTGGTTCCCTGCTGGAGCACCGCGGCAGGCATATCCGGATCCATTCCTGCCGCCAGAAGGGACGCGCAGATATCCGGAAGGGCCGTGACACCCATAAGGAATACCAGCGTTCCCTTGGTATCTACCAGGGCTTTAAAATCAATATCATAAGTCTCTCCCTGCCGTTTATGACCGGTGATGATATGCAGGGAAGAGGTATAGTCCCGATGGGTCACCGGGATCCCGTTATAGGCAGGCACTGCGATAGGAGAAGTCACTCCCGGCACTACCTCATAGGGGATACCTTCTTTTGTCAGAAGCTCCAGTTCCTCGCCGCCTCTTCCGAAAAGAAACGGATCTCCTCCCTTCAGGCGGACTACCCGATAGCCTTTCTTGGCTTCCTCCACCAGGACCTGATTGATCTTTTCCTGGGGCATTGTATGATGGGAAGCCCGTTTTCCCACGTTAATAGCCTTTGCTTCTTTTGGGATCTGGGACAGTACTCCCTGGCCCACCAGGCTGTCATAGACCACAACTTCTGCGCTGCTCAGGATTTCCTTTCCTTTTACTGTAAAAAGTCCCGGATCCCCCGGGCCGGCTCCTACCAGCCAGACCTTGCCTTTACTCATATCTATCTGCTCCTTTACTGCTGATTTTCTTTCTGGCAGGCTTCCCGCAGTTCCCGGGCCAGGGAGATCCCCAGCTCTTCCGCCATAGAAACACTGCCCTTTTTACTGCCTCTTTTGTATTTTCCTGTCTCTTCATCATAGTATAAGCCCAGGAGATACAGTTCGTCTCCCTGTACCTGTCCGTGAGCGGCTACCGGTGAAGAACAGCCTCCATCCAGATACCGGACAAAGGCTCTCTCTGCTGTGGCTGCCCAGGCAGCTTCCGGATCCTGAAAACCGGCCAGATAAGAAAAATCCTCACCGGCTCTTCCCTGGACTGCCAGGATCCCCTGGCCTGCTGCCGGGATGATCTCCGAAACAGTAAAATAACGGCTGATCCGATCCTCCAGTCCCAGTCTCTTAAGACCTGCCGCCGCCAGGACCAGGGCGCCGTACTCGCCCTCATCCAGCTTTTTCAGCCTGGTCAGCACATTTCCCCGGACGCTTTTAAATTCCATATCCGGAAAGATCTCCTTTAACTGAAGGATCCTTCGGAGACTGGAACAGCCGATAGGCTTTGTTTTATCCATAGTTTCCCGGCCTTTGGGAAGGACCAGCGCATCTCTGGGATCTTCTCTTTTAGAGTAAGCTGCCAGAGGGAGTTTGGCCGGCACTTCCATAGGCATATCCTTCAGACTGTGTACAGAAATATCGCTTCGCTTATCCATCAGAGCCTTATCCAGCTCTTTTACGAAAAGACCTTTTCCTCCCACTTTATCCAAAGTTCTGTCCAGGATGATATCTCCCGTGGTTTTCATAGTAAGGATCTCCACCTGGATATCCGGATTCTGTTCTTCTATATGTTTTTTTACGATCTCACTCTGGATCACTGCCAGCCGGCTTTCACGGCTGCCGATCACAACTTTTCTCATCTTATACCTCCCCATTATCTCCCAGCAGGGCTTCCTGGACCTTTTCCCGGACCTGCCGTACTTTTCTGTGGTCTCTGCCGCTTCCGTTAAATCCCATGACCACTCCGTCGTATTCCAGGATCCCGGGAAAATGGAAATCACATTTGTTCTGATCACTGGCTACATTTACCTGGATACCCAGACATTTACAGGCACTGTAGATATCTTCGTTTACCTCCCGGCTGTCTGTTGCGGCAATGACCATATCCGCGTCATAAAGATCTTCCCTGGCATAGGCTTTCTTCCGGTAAAGGATCTCTCCTTTCTCCGCCAGATCCAGGAGCTCTTCTGCGGCTTCGGGAGCCTCCACTGTTATCTCTCCCGCAAAGGGAAGAAGGGTCTTCACTCTTCTGGAAGCGATCTTTCCGGCGCCCACCACCAGGATCTTCTTTTCTGTCAGATCTACAAAAAGGGGAAACATTTTTTTCTCTTTACTCTTCATAAAGTTTTTCCAGCCCTTCCACGCAGTTGATAAATTCTTCTTCTTTCATAAAGTCCTTCAGACCGAACATCATTTTATTGACTACTTTTCCCGCGGCTGTATCAATAGCCTTTAACAGATTCTCCCGGTCACTGTCTTCCATAGGGGTTTTCCGCAGGATCTTTATGATCCGCAGGTTCAGATCCTCTACAGCGTCCGCCTTGATCTCCTGGATCCTGGGGATCAGGTCTCTGCCGTTATACCAGTTATAAAACTCCTCCTGCTGTTCCCGCAGGATTTCTCCTGCCTGATCAAGACTGGCCTGAAGTTTCGGGGATACAGCGTCGATCTTAAAGCTGTCGATGTCGTATAAAGTAACGTTATTTAAAGTTCCTGCAGAAGGCTCAATATCCCTGGGCACTGCCAGGTCGATCAGGACCACATGGCCGGGGATCTTGGCATTTTCGATCTGCTCCATAGTCAGCGTATAATTGGGACTTGCCGTGGCGCTGACCACCAGATCGCACTTTGGCAAAAACTCCAGTCTCTCTCCATAATTGATCCTGTCGCAGCCCTGAGGTATGGTAACGATCCCGCTTCTGTACTGACGCACAGTAACCGTTACATCTGCCCCTGCCTCTTTCAGGGCCAGAGCCGTAACCTTTCCCATTTCTCCGTTCCCGATGACCATACAGGTTTTTCCCTGAATAGAAAATCCCTGATCTTCCAGCCGTTCTATGGCCTGGTGGATCACAGAACTGTTGGCTCTGGAAAAGCTTACCTGGGTCTTTACTTTTTTAGCCGCGGTGACAGCCATGCGGAACAGCACTTCCAGTACGTTGTCCGTACAGTAAGCCTCTCTGGAAAGGGCCAGGGCGTCCTTTACCTGGGTAATGATCTGATCTTCCGCAAGGATCTGGGATTTCAGGCCGCTGGTGAGATAAAATAAATGTTCTACGGCCTCCTCTTCTTCCCTTTTTACAAAATATTTTTCAAATTCCCGGGGATCTTTCTCTTTCTCCTTGCATAAAAATTCATAGAGAGAACCTTTCCAGTCCTCCCCCGTACTGGCCCAGATCTCCATACGGTTACAGGTAGACAGAATAATACAGCCCAGGATTCCCGGTTCCTTTTTCAGATTTTCCAGGGCTGCAGCTGCATTCTTCTTTGTAAATGAAAACTGGGCACGGACATCTACCGATGCTTTTTTGTAGTCGATTCCGATCATGGAAATACTCATGTTGTTTGCTCTCCCCTATTCTCTTTCTCTTCAGAATATGAATGGACTTTCTCCACTCAATCTTTTTTCATCTTAGCATAGAATTTCTTCAGGTGCAATCATTGATTCTTATTGACAAAATTCCGGGATATGCTACAATAAATCCAGAATTGAATGTACAAAGGTGCCTGCAGTTTCTGCGGGAGAATAGGAAAGTTGAGTGAAAAGCTCACACGGTCACGCCGCTGTATGGGTGGAACCGTATTTCTGAAAAGATCTTTACGATCTGCGCCACTGGGAATTTTCCTGGGAAGGTTGAAATACGGTGATGATACCTGAGTCAGAAGACCTGCCTTGTACACGAAATTTACACAGGTTACGAACGATGGCCTAGTGTAAGAACAGGTTGGCTCATAGCTGTTCAATTCTATTGGCTATACCTCTTGTTCTTCTGGTAGCCTGTGGGGATTTCCCTTCAGGTTTTTTTATTGTCTTTATGACAGGATTTTTTCAGATCAGAAAGGAGAAGAAAATGAGTAAACTAAGTAAACAGGAAAAACGTATTCTGGCTCTGGCAGCCGCTTTCGCCCTTACCTTCGGCATTGTCCCCAATGTAAGCGCCATGCACATTATGGAGGGCTATCTTCCCGGAGGCTTCTGTATCGCCTGGGGGGTTTTGTGTCTGCCGTTTTTGATCGCAGGATTTTTATCCATAAAGAAAACTTTAAACGAACACCGGAATCTGATCACTCTTCTGGCTATGTCCGGAGCTTTCATCTTCGTGATCTCTTCCCTGAAGATCCCTTCAGTAACAGGAAGCTGTTCTCACATGACAGGAACCGGACTGGGCGCTATTTTGTTCGGTCCGTCCGCAGTCTCCATCCTGGGGCTGATCGTTCTTTTATTCCAGGCTATTCTGCTGGCTCACGGAGGCCTTACTACTATCGGCGCCAACACCTTTTCCATGGCCATCGCCGGTCCTTTTGTCTCCTACGGAATCTACACCTTATGCAAAAAGGCCGGAGTAAACAAACGGGCGGGAATCTTTCTCGCCGCCACTTTAGGGGATCTGTTCACCTATTGTGTTACCGCTCTCCAGATGGCACTGGCTCACCATGCAGATACTACTGTCGGCGGTGCTCTTGTAAAATTCCTGGCAGTTTTCGCTCCTACCCAGGTGCCTCTGGCCATCATTGAGGGGATCATTACCGTGCTGATCGTTATGGGTCTGGAGACCTACGCAAAACCGGAACTGAAAGCTATCGGATTTATAAAGGAGGCAAAGTAAACTATGAAAAAGAAAGTTATTTTAGGAATCCTTTTGATCTTTTTAATTGCCCTGGTTCCTCTCTTTGCCTTAAAAGATGCGGAATTCGGAGGCTCTGACGACGCAGGCAGCCAGGTGGTGGAAGAAGTGGATTCTTCTTATGAACCCTGGGCCACTCCGATCCTGGAAAGGATCATCGGAGGAGAACTTCCGGGAGAAGTGGAAAGCCTTTTCTTCTGTATACAGACCGGTATCGGCGTTGGGATCATCGCCTTTATCATGGGCCGGTTCGTGGAACGGAGAAAATGGATGAACAAAGAGGAAAAATAATAGGCTGCAGGATAAAAGCGCCTGCCGTCCTGTATAAAGGAAGGAGTTTCCCGTGATTACCATAGATAAGCTCTGCTATCATTCAAAGCTTCGCTATGAAAATGCCGGTGAAAAATTTGCCTTTGCAGTGATTACACTTTGTATCTGTGTAATGAGTCGTTCCATTGCAGTGGCATGTATTGTTTTAGCTGTGACAGGGATTCTTGCCGTGTGGAAAGGCGGGATCCCTGTTTCCCGTTATCTGCGGTTTCTCACAGTTCCCCTGGCATTTTTATTCCTGAGCACTGTCGCTATTATGTTCAATATCAAAAAAGCTCCGCTGGATCTTTTTGCCATACCGGTGGGAAGCTGGTATATAACAGCCAGTACAGACTCTTTTTTCTATGCCCTGCAGCTGATCCTCACTGCTTTAGGCGCTGTATCCTGTCTGTATTTTCTGTCTTTTACCACTCCTATGCCGGATATCCTGGAGGTCCTGCGCAAGCTCCACTGTCCGGGGCTGCTTATTGAACTGATGCTTTTGATCTACCGTTTTATTTTTATCCTTCTGGACACAGCCTCTGCTATCTCTACCTCCCAGAACTGCCGTCTGGGAAACAAGGATTACCGGACGTCTTTAAAGTCTTTCGGACTTCTTGGTTCTGTACTTATGATCCGGGCCATATCCCGGTCTAACAAGCTTTATGACGCTATGGAAGCCAGATGCTATGACGGCAGGATCCAGGTATTGTCGGAGAATCAGCCTCCCAGGAAAAAGATCATCGCCGCTATTGCAGTCTTTGACACTGCGCTCTTTATTTTTGCTATATGGAGGAGATTTTTCTCATGAATGATGAAATAATTTTAAAAGCGGATAACCTGTACTATTCTTATGATGATGACAACAGCCATTCTTTAAACGGCCTGTCTCTGGAAATAAAAAAAGGCCAGAAGGTTGCCTTTATGGGGGCAAACGGCAGTGGAAAATCTACTTTTTTTCTCTGCTGTACAGGAATCCTGAAGCCCCAGAAAGGACAGCTGCTCTTTAAGGGAAAGCCCTATGCCTATGACAAAAAAAGCCTTCTGGACCTGAGGAGCAAAGTAGGTATTGTCTTCCAGGATCCGGACAACCAGCTTTTCTCTGCCAGCGTTTATCAGGAAATCTCCTTTGGGATCCTGAATCTGGGGGTTGCCCCGGAAGAGGCCAAAAAGGAAGTGGAGAAGGTGATTGATTATCTGGAGATCACTCCCTTCCGTCACAAGCCTACTCACGCCTTAAGCGGCGGACAGAAAAAGCAGGTTTCCATCGCAGATATCCTGGTCATGCACCCGGATATCATTATCCTGGACGAGCCGGCAGCAGCTCTTGATCCGAAACATACCCTCATGGTAAACCATATCGTAGATCAGATGACAGAAGCAGGCATTACTGTCCTCATGGCCACTCATGACGTAGATTACGCCTATGAATGGGCAGATGAAGTGATCCTTTTCCACGAAGGAAAAGTCTTGCTCCATGGATCACCCAGCCAGGTCTTTTCCAATAAACGGATCCTGAGCCAGACTAACCTGGAGCCTCCTGCAGTTCTGGAGCTTTTTGAAAGCCTGTGCAGAAAAGGGATCCTGAAGGCTTCTCTGGAAATCCCCAGGAATTTAAAAACCCTGGAGCAATATATAGAAGAAATAAAATTAAACCCACATTACGGAGGAAAGAAACCATTGACAGCAGAAACAAAGAAAGCCATTCTGGCAGTAAGCTTCGGCACCAGCCACAACGACACCAGAAAAGTGACCATTGACGCTATTGAAAGAGATATGCAGGAGGCCTTTCCCGACTATCACCTTTACCGGGCATGGACCAGCAAAATGATCATTAAAAAGCTGAAAAACCGGGACAATGTCCATGTGTTTACCGTCTGCGAGGCCATGGAACAGATGAAAAAAGACGGGATCACGGATGTTCTGGTACAGCCTACCCATGTGATCAACGGTATCGAAAATGATCTGATGAAGGAAGACGCCCTGGCTTACCGCGATGATTTCCATTCCATTTCTTTTGGAGATCCTCTTCTCACCAGCGCAGAGGATAACCTGGCAGTGATCCAGGCGGTCGCCGATGAATTTTCCGATCTTACTCAGGATCAGGTCCTGGTGCTTATGGGCCACGGCACCACCCATTACGCCAACTCTATTTATGCCGCCCTGGATTATACCTTTAAGGACAAAGGCTACAAAAATATTTTCCTTGGTACCGTAGAGGCTTATCCGTCTATGGAAAGTCTGATGAGAATGGTAAAAGAATATAATCCTTCTAAAGTAGTTCTGGCACCCTTTATGATCGTGGCAGGAGATCATGCGAAAAATGATATGGCAGGAGACGATCCGGAATCCTGGTACAGCCAGTTTAAAGCCGCAGGATTCCAGGTAGAACCTGTGGTAAAGGGCCTGGGAGAATATCCCGGAGTCCGCAGCCTTCTGGTAGATCATCTGAAGGCTGCCGCAGAAGCTTAAAATCCTGCAAATGAGAAATGATAGAAAAATATAAGAAAAACCTGGAGGTCACAGAAAATCTTACATGTGTGACCTCCAGGTTTTTTCTATTGTGCCATGCCGATCTCCTCCAGCCATTGAGAAACCGCCTCTGTACAGTTTTCTGCCTCGCTGCTTCCAAGGGAAAGCCCTTCTGTAAGCTCCGCCTCAGGCTCCATTTCCTCAATAGTATCAAGAGAACCGGAAAAGCCGCTGCCCCCGCTGGTATTAAAAGGAGCGATCGTCTTTCCGGAAAGATCATAGTCATCCAGAAATGTATAGAGGATCATAGGCATATCGCCCCACCAGTTGGGGAATCCCAGATAGACCGTGTCATATCCTGACAGGTCCACTGTGTCTGCAATAGCCGGACGGGCATCGCTGCTCTGTTCCTCCCGGGCAATGTCCAGAAGTTCATCATAGTCCTCTGTATATGGTTCCTCAGGAACAATCTCAAACAGATCTGCGCCTGTCTGGCTCTGGATCTCCCGGGCTACAGCTTCTGTATTGCCTGACCAGGAGAAATAAGCGATCAATGCACTGCCCTCTCCTCCCCTGCTTTCTCCATCATCTTTTGTACTATCTGCCGGCTCTGTATCTGCAGTTTCCTCTGTTTCCTGAGAATCTGTGCTCTCTTCTGCCGGATCTGCGGCGGTCCCTTCTGATCCGTTTGTGCCGCCGCAGGCTGTCATGCAGAAAACAGCGGTTCCCGCAAGTGCCGCAAAGAGTATCCTTTTAAGTAACTTTGCTTTCATAGGCCTCCTGCCTTTCTGCTATTTGCCAAGATTCATACATTTCCCGATCACATCACCGGTGCGGAGATACTCGTAGGTAGGCATCTCAAAAAGAACCGGTTTCAGCTCATGGTAATTGATCTTTCCTTCTTCGTTTAATACATTCTCTTCTGCATAAACGCCATCGATCTTACAGATAAAGCTTTCAAAGCCTTCTGTCTCATAGATATCATCCACAGTACAGTCCATGACCACCGGCGCCTCATCGATCACCGGCGCTCCGGTTCCTTCTGTATGGAATTGGAACATCTCTGATTTATCTACTTTATTCCCGCTGACACAGCCTGCCCGGTCTGCTTTTTTCAGCATTGCCTCATCTACGATATTCACAGTCAATGCACGGGTTTCTTTGATCCCTTTATTGGTATAATGGGGTTTTGCAAGGCTGACCATGATCCGGTCATGACCGATGATCCCCACATGTCCTACCAGGACATAATTAGGTTTTCCATTTACCATAGTTCCTACTACTACAAGAGGAGTAGGATAAAGTGCAAGGCTCTTTCCGATATTCTTTTTCATGATATTACTTCCTTTCCATCTTGTTTATCTCAGTTTTTTGCCAAGCTCATAGGCCTGTTTTGGATATTTTGACTGCCGGGTCATAGAAGGAGTCCCGCAGCCTTTTCCAAGTACCATTCCCATATCCTTCAGATTCAGGTAACGGACCAGGGTCTTATAATGAGCTTCCAGAGCGTCAAAGGTCCAGCTGTCACTGTTCCACGCCGCTGTCAGAAGCGCGGATCTCATACCTTTGCTCTGTATACTGCTGTTAAATGCGCAGAAACGGTCGATCAGTGTTTTCAACTGTGCCGACATTCCATAATAATACAGAGGTGTTACAAACACCATCATATCCGCCTCCAGGATATCCTTGCGGAATCCTTCCACATCATCTTTCTGGACACATGGCCCTTCATAACCACAGTGGATGCATCCTGTGCAGGGATGGATATCTCCATGGGCAGCGTCGATCACCTTCACACTGTGGCCGGCTTCTTCGGCTCCCCGGATAAAATTTTCCGCCAGCATGTTGGAAGAACCATGCTTATTGGGACTTCCTTCCAGAACTACAATCTTCATCTTAATGCCTCCAATCTGACAGATATCTTCCTGTCTTCATGTATATTGTAAGATGGATTGCTTTCTAAGTCTAATACCTGTCTATTATTGTTCTCCATACGTTTTATGAATAGTTCAGCTTCCCACTATTTTCTCTATTGCACCTTCAAAAGCTGGTCACCAGAATTTACGGGCATATCAGAGGATACTCTTTCCACTATCTTATTCCCGCTTGTCACAATAACCATAGTTTCAGTGGGATATCCCCCATTTTTCACTACATCCAGATCTACAGTTGCAATAGGATCCCCTGCCTTTACTTTCTGTCCCTGCTGTACATGGGATTGGAACCCTTTTCCATTTAACTCAACTGTATCAAGTCCGATATGGATCAGGATTTCTACGCCAGATTCTGTTCTGATCCCATACGCATGGCCTGTGGGAAATGCAGATTCTACTGTTCCGGTCACAGGTGCCGTAAATTCCCCGTCAGACGGTGTAACTGCTATCCCATCTCCCAGAATCTTTTCTGAGAACATACCATCCTGGAGCGACTCAAGTGCCGCAGTCTTTCCATTTACCGGCGAATAGATACAGCCTGCTTCCTCATGGATGCTGATTCTTCTTTCCTCTTTACTTTCTTCTTTTTTTCTTAATTTACTGAACAGTCCCATTTACTCTTCCTCCATTTTTAATCCAGATCTTCGCCGTTAGATGCGATTACTTTTTTATACCATAAAAAGCTGTCTTTTTTCGTTCTCTTTAATGTTCCGCCGTTTTCGTCATCTTTATCTACATAGATAAAACCATAGCGTTTCCGCATTTCTCCGGTTCCGGCAGACACAATGTCAATCGGGCCCCAAGAAGTGTATCCCATTACATCAACTCCATCCAGTTCCACAGCATCCTTCATAGCCTGGATATGAGACCGGAAAAAATCAATGCGATAATCGTCATGCACTACTCCATCTTCTCCTACTTCATCCGCTGCACCGATCCCGTTTTCTACGATCATTAGCGGAAGCTGATACCGGTCGTAAAGATTATGAAGAGTGATCCGAAATCCTAATGGATCGATGGCGATTCCCCATTCTGTAGCCTTCAGATAGGGATTGATTGCACCGAGAAGAAGGGGATCACTTCCTTTCTCCGGAGTAGCTGAAGTGATCATACTGCGATAATAACTCAGGGAAATAAAATCAACGGTTCCTTCCTTAAGTATCTCCTCGTCTCCATCCTCCATGTGGATGTGAATCCCATTTCTTTCCATAAATTTCAACTGATAAGACGGATAGTATCCTCTGCACTGGACATCTGTAAAAAAGTACTGTCTGCCCGCCTGTTCCCAGGCTTTCTGGATATCCAGGGGATTACAGGTTGCAGGATAAACCGTACAGCGGGAAGCTGCCAGCATACATCCGATCCTGAAATCAGGATTGATCTCATGACCCAGTTTTACTGCCATTGCACTTGCAACAAACTGATGATGAGCCGCCTGCATCGTAATATTCATATCATCTGCAGGAATACCAGATGAGAGAAAACCAAAATAGATATTATTGATCTCGTTAAAGGTCAGCCAATATTTTACTTTATTTTTATACCGTTCAAATACTGTTCTGCAGAAACGGATAAAACAGCCGATCGTCCTCCTGTCAGCCCATGCTCCCCATGTATTCGTCAGTGCCAGTGGTACCTCAAAGTGGTGCAGGGTTACCATAGGCTCGATCTTATATTTATGAAGTTCGTCAAACACATCATCATAAAACTTCAGGCCTTCTTCATTAGGTTCTTCCTCCATGCCGGTGGGGTAGATCCGGGGCCAGGAGATAGACATACGGTATGTCTTAAAGCCAAGTTCCGCAAATAAAGCAATATCTTCTTTATAATGATGGTAAAAATCCACTGCCTCATGAGAGGGATAAGTATATCCCTCCAGAACTTTGAATTCTGCTCCCTTGGGCAGGTCTTTTACGGCTACGCCTCTAGTCAGATGTTCACTTCCATCGGGAAGCACATAAGTCACCCCTCTGGCCTGATCTTTTGATCCCTTTGTCATCACATCTGTATTAGCAGGTCCTCTCCCGCCTTCCTGCCATCCGCCTTCATACTGGTTTGCCGCCGTTGCGCCTCCCCATAAAAAATCCTTTCTGAATCCCATAACAACCTCCTGCTATTAATCTGTTATCACTTTTCCAATAGATTCCATGATCATTCCTCTTCTTTAAATCCGATCAGCCATGTAAATACAAATCCCAGAACAAATGCCAGTGCCGCGCAGCCGCAGGCCATATAAAAATTGGTCATCGAATCTCCTCCAATGGTAAAACTCAGTGTAAATAAATTGAAAGATCCCATGGAGTACGCATGTACACCCAGAAGTCCTACCACTGCCCCGGATACACCGGCAGCGGCACATGCAGCCGCAAGCGGCCTTTTCAGCGGGATCAGCACCCCGTACAGCGCCGGTTCTGTTGCCGCAAGCAAAGCTGTAATAGATGCGGAAATGCCTACTGATTTATTTGATACTTTCTTTGCTTTTATTCCCACCGCAAGAGCTGCACCGGCCATTGCAAAGTTTGCGGCAAGAGCACGGCAAAGTACAAAGGTCTGTCCTCCGGTAGTCAGCTCATTCACAAGGATTGGCGTAAACAGAGAATGCATTCCGAATATAACTGTAATAGGATGAAACGCCGCAAGCACTGCCATAGACAGCGGTCCCACATTCATGAGGGCAACACAGGCATCTACAAGCAATGTTCCGATAAAGGCTCCGATAGGGCCGAATACAAATAACACCAGCGGAAGCATAATAATTGCACTGAGCAGCGGTTTAAACATATAAACTAAATTTTTATGGAGATGAGTGGTCAGAAATCTGTCAATAAGAGCTAATACAGGAACCATCAGAAGGACCGGTACGATCGCTCCTGAATAATTTACTGTAGGTATGGAAATACCGAACATGGCCATTTCTTCCGCATTACTGAACAAAACAATCGTTGCTGTTGTAACAAATGCAGCCACATATCCGTCTGTCTTCAGATATCTTGCTGCTGAAAAGGCAAGCCAGACAGGCAGGTAATTAAATGCAAGCTGGGCAAACGTATTCCATGCAACATAAGTATTCCCTTCCTGGTCAAGGCCGAAAAACTGTACGGCAATTGCCAGTATGGCATTGATCAGACCTGCTGCTACGATCACTGTAATAGTAGGAGCAATACTTGCAGATACATAGCTCATTACCGTCTGAAGGACATTTTTCTTCTCTTTTGCCTCCTTTTTTTCTTCCTGGGCAGGCGCCTTCTCCTCCCCCGGCTTATCTTGTTCTACATTGGGCAGAAATGGAGGAAGCTCATTAAATACCCTTTCCACATCGCCTCCGATCACAAGCTGATACTGACCTCCACGGTCAACGATCCCCATTATTTCTTTGATTTCTCTAAGTCCCGCTTCATCAACCTTACTTTTATCCTTCAGTACAAAACGCAGTCTGGTAATACAATGTGTATACAATGTTACATTCTCACTGCCTCCGATTTTTTCCACAATGGTCTGAGCCAGTTCCTTATAGTTCATCTTTTATTCCTCTTTTCCTTCTTAATTTATTATCGCATCACCTGCTGCCGGAACCGTACGCTTTCCGGCACGCCGGATGTTATAACCATCAAAAAAGGACCTGACGACAAAAGGCTTTTGCCCTTCATAGTCAGATCCTGCCTCCTTTGCGGGAGTAACATTCTGTTTATCTATGGATTTTATTCTGGTTTTAATATAATCTGTATATGTACTGTCAGATAGGTGATCTCTTCATCATCAATCCGACAGCTCATTTTCTTTTCAGCAAACTCTTTCACCTTTTCAGCGATTTCATATGCTTTTGGATATTCCTTTATGACCATTTCATAAAGAGGATTTTTTAAGTTTGTCTGCTGTTTCTTATATAACCGCTGCACAAAAAACTTCACATGGGTAACAAGTCTCTGATAATTCAGGTTTTCCTCATCCGGTTCTGTATCTGTCTGATAACAGATGATCTGCAGGATATCATCCACTAAATGGATCATTTCCATACTTTCATGGATGGAATCCCCATCATTTTCTGCATTTACAATATGGAGCGCAATGGAAGCCGCCTCATCATCATTCAGCTTTATTTCCAATTCATCTTCCAGAAACTCTACAACCTTTTTCCCCAGTCTGTATTCATTCTGATAATACCTGCTGATCTCCCATCTCATGGTATTTCTCGGCATCATTCCCTTTTCGGCTCTTTCCTTAATAAAGGAAATATGATCCATCAACGTTATATAAATAGAATTACTAAGCTTACTTTTCAGATTTCCTTCTATATAGTCTATGATATCACAGGACAGATCAAAATATTTCTGCGGAATCTCCTCAATCAGCTGCTGCAAAAGTGTTTTTTCTTTCTGAAAAAATACCCTTTCAATCCTGTCCTTCGGGATAGTCTCTTCCTTTTTAATATCAAATGCGATCCCGTTCCCAAATATTACATATTCCCGTTCCTGATCATCAGACGCGATCACAGCATTATTATTTAAGCGCTTTTTCAGCCGCACCGGTATCCCCCTCTTTCCCCACATAATATAACGGATCATTCCGTATAAATATAAAAGACCAAAATCAAAAAGAATGTAGGAAAACATTCCTTTCAATTCCGGTCTTGCCTTTCGTCACACCCATCATTGATCTCGTCATCTTCATTTGTTGGTAATATCATAACACATGGAGATCGGGAAGTATAATGCCTGTTAGTAATCATTTATGATACGTTTTCGCTATTAAAGGATAACTTTAGATCCCGATACAGCCATACAGCTCTGATTTCATAAATAGGTATCTCCCCATTTGGCGATTTCATAATAGATGTGCAGCATAGCTTTACCGGCCTCTGTCAGGGAATACTCGACCCTAAGCGGCACCTCGTTGTATTGTTTTCTCTGTACGATTCCCCTTTCTTCCAAAACTTTTAAAGTGCCGGAAAGCATTGTATTGGTTATCCCGTCTAATTTCTTTTTCAGCTGACCAAACCGCAGCCGGTCTGCTTTTTCTAATTCATAGATCACACGGGATGTCCATTTCCCGGCGAAAAGTTCCAGCGTCTTTGATACGGGACAGTTTTCGGCAGGGGTCTCATTTTTAATATACTCCTGAAATTCTTCAAATGTCATTATACAGTAACCTCCCTGGTACGAAAAATAATACTTGGTACATATAATCTGCGTACTTGTTTTGCATTTTAAAACATGGTATGTTTTTTATACCACGAAAAAATATATCTTGTCAATTAAAGGAGGTTCTTATTATGGAATTACAAAACGCAATTTCTTCAAGAAGAGCAATACGCTCATACAAAAATACGCCTGTAGAGGCAAAAGAGCTTACCCTTTCTATCCACGTAGACAGGGTATAAGGAGGTGCAGGAATAATGGTATTAGTAACCGGAGCCGGCGGACAGGTAGGAAGATCTCTCATACAGGCGTTATCCGCCAAAGGGATTTCTGTACGGGCCTGGATCCACCGGGAAGAACAGAAAGAATCTGTATTATCCGCAGGAGCTTCTGAAATATACATCGGAGATTTAGCTTTAAAGGAAAATGCTGCCAAAGCCATGAAAGGAACAGATACCGTCTTCTTTATCTGTAATACAGCTAACCCCCGGGAAGACGAGATTGGCGCCCATTTGATCAGGACAGCTAAAGAGCTTGGAAATATTACTTTCATCTACCATTCTGTTTTACATTCACTGCTGTCTGATATGCCTCATCATGACCGGAAGAGAAAAGTCGAAAAAACACTGATAGATTCGGGAATCCCATATGTGATCCTGCAGCCCGGGGTATTTATGCAGATGTTGCTGCCCTCGATCCGCTCTGTAAAAAACGGCGGTCCATTTGTTCAGAAATTCTATGCATCTCGCCAGACAAAAATGAGTTTTGTGGACATGAAAGACTATGCAGAGGCAGCTGCCAGGATCATCGCATCCGGAACATTTACCTATGGCACATACGAATTTTGCAGCAATGACCCCTGCTCCCTGACGGATATGGAAAACATTCTTTCCCAGCTCACCGGGCGTACAGTCACAAGTGCTTTTATCAGCGATGAAGATTTTCTGGAAAATTCCCATATGTCACCAGACAGCTACGCCGGTCAGACCCTTCTCACAATGTTCCGCCATTACAATAAAAGCAGTTTCTGCGGGAATTCTTTTATGATAACACAGATCCTGGAACGGAATCCGGTCTCGGTCAGAGACTATCTTGCAGAAAACCTTGAAACAGCCAAATCCAGATCATCTATATAAAAGATCATCCCTGACCCCCATAGCGGCTTTTTGTTAATGAAAAATGGTTATGGCATCCGCTTTATACGGGTGCCATAACCATTTTTAATGTTCCTGTATCGTCTGTACGAAAAGGGAAACTGCCTGAGAAAACAGATGATTCTTTTTCCACAGGATCACGCTTCTGGTAACATGGGTAGGAAAGATCTGGCGGAAGCAAAGTTCCGGATCCGCATGTATAGACAGTGCGCCGTCCAGACAGACGGCACAGCCCATACCCGCCTCTACCAGCAATGCGCTGTTGGAAAGAAGATTATAATAAGCGGGAATATTTAAGTGCCGTTCCTCGCACTGCATCCAGTGAAGGATCTGATTTTTGGCATTTTCTCTTCCCGGCATGATCAGGGGATATTTCTTTATATCTTCGATCGTCACGGTCTCTTTTTCGGCAAGTTCATGATCTTTTCTGATAAGAATGCCCCAGGTCTCTTTCTGAGGAAGTCTGACATATTCAAACTTGGAGGTATCAATGGGCTCCATAACAAGCCCCAGGTCCAGCAGCCCATGCTCGATCATCTCTTTGATATTATCCGCCATGCCATTATAAAGATCAAACTGCACAGCCGGGTATCTTTCACGAAATTCTTTCATGCAGACTGCCAGTGTATGGCCTCCTATGGCTTCGGTCGCACCGATCCGGATCGTTCCGCAGATCACATCCTGCCGATCAGTAAAAGTATGTTCCAGCTTATCTGCCAGTTCTACGATAGTTTCTGCCTGTTGTTTAAACAAAAGCCCTTCATCTGTCAGGGTAACCGAACGTTTTCCCCGGATCAGCAGCACAGTGCCCAGCTCATCTTCCAATTCCATCAGCTGACGGCTGAGCGTAGGCTGGGTCACATGAAGAATGTCTGCGGCTCTTGTAATATTGCCCTCGTCCGCTACTGTAAGAAAATATTTCAGTACACGCAGTTCCATCTTATCGCCTCCTGCTCATTATCCTATTTTCCTGCTTATCACCTGAATTATATCATTCCGTCCGCAAAGGAGCAATTTACAATATTCTTTCAGGTTCTTTTTGCAGACTTTTTTCCCTTTTTGTCTACGTTGCAGCAAAAGAAGGCAGCTTCAGGGCCTATCCGTCACTGTCATTTTACTTATTACAATGGTGTTCCATAAGATAGAATTCATATATTTGAATTCTCGTATTCTTAAAGTTCGTTGATAGTTTCTGTCACTGAGATCGTCCGTATCCGTTTGGCTGGGGAATAAGCCGCCAGCACCGCTGCAGCAATGACAAACAACACAATGATTGCCAACGCTCCGATTGGCAGACTCCAAACTGCGTATGGGAAGCGGTTTGTGATAAGGAAATCATACAACATTTTGCTGAGCGGCAGGCCGAGCATACAGCCGATAACACAGCCAAAGAAGGCATAGGTAAAAGCTTCTGCCAGAATCATTTTTGAAATCTGATGCCCATCCAGTCCAACAGCCCGCATAGCACCATACTGTTTGATCCGGGCTGATACGCTCATAGAGATACTGTTGACAATATTCAGCACTGTAACCAGTGTGATAATCCCCAGAAAAGCATAGACACAGGCAACAAAAGCGAAATAAGTGCCAGATGTGCGTTGATCCCGCTTATCATTCATAGTATAACCCTTTTCCTCTACAATCTGACGGATTGCGGCAACATCCTCGTCTGTGGCATTGGAAGTTGTTTGAACCATAATAAGCGAATAGTCTGTAATACCGGTCAACCGGGTAAATGTCTCTCCCGATGTAATCAACGTGATCTTCCCGTTCGTAAGGCCATCCCCGCTAAATGGATCATATTTTAACAGACCGGCAATTGTAATCTGCTCGTTTCCAACAAGAATGGTATCGCCCACCTTCCAGGGACTGTTCCGATCCCATGTTGCAAGGACATAGCTGCTGTCGCCATAAACTTTGGACAAATCGCCGCCCCGGCGAAGTGTTCCATCTTTTTGGAGAGCTTTCAGGTCAAAATCATCAAAGGATACAAGATCCACAGTGCCGGAAAGAGTCATATCACCCTCCAGCCCGGCAGCCACGTCAAAGCTGCTCCTGCGTCCATAGACCTGTTTGACGCCTTCCATATTTATAAGCGTCTGCACCAGATCGCTGTCGATAGAATCATTCCCGTCACTGCTTGAAATGTCAATATCAGAAGCGGCCGCCGATTGAGGCATCAGATAATCCACAAAATCGATCAGAACAGAAAAACTCAAAAACAAAACAATGCTCAGAGCAAAGGAGCCTGTCATCAAAAATAAATTTTTCTTGGCAGCTATCCCATGATGAATCCCCAGTGCCATTTCAATTTTGAAAAAACCTGGGCGGACACAATGACGGCTCATTTTATCCGACTCAAGATTTCCCGAAACAGCTACAACAGGTGATACCCCGGCTGCCCGCTTAGCCGGGATTCCTGCGGCCAACAGGACAGTAATCACGCCTACCAAAATGCCACTGATAATTCCAATACTGCTGATGCCGAACAACGGAATGTTCACGAACTCTTCCCCGACAAGGAATTTTAAAGCAGCACATAATGCCCACGATGCCAAAACACCTAGAACAAGACCAATAGGAACGGCGACCTTGCACCAGTTCAAAGCTTCCAGACGCACAAAACGGATAATCTGCTGTTTACTCATACCGATACAGCGCATCATACCAAAAAACTGGGTGCGCTGAGCAACACTGCTGTTCATACTACTGGAAATCATCAGCACTCCGGCAATAAGGACCAACAGAAACATCACCCCAGCCGTCATTAGCAGAGTCTGTCCTATTGTGGTGTTTAGCAAACTGCTAAGGAGAGAAAAATCGCCATGTTTTTCTGCGAGACGGGACTGTTCCATTCTTACACCCATTTCCGCCATACTGAAGATAGCTGTAACCATGAATACAGCGAAAATGATGCAAAGCAGCGTCATACGGTTTTTCCGCCGGTGAACCTTGGCAGAGATTGGAATCAGACTTAAATAGCTCCTCATTTTCCGGGCATGAATCGCGGTTTTACCGATTCCATATATTTTTGAAACCTTTTTATCTTCTAATAAATTCATTTGATCATACACCTCTTTCCGATTTGATATAGAAAGAGTAACACATCAATCCTACAATCAAATGACTTCCAGCCTACAATTTTGTAGGAATTAAGAACTTCTTCCCTGTATACTGCAGGATTGTCAGTTCCCGTGACCCACGGGGATACTCAATTTTTTCATTATACGTCACTTCTTATATCTGCAAATTATATTTCAAATGAATCAAAACAAAATATAACGGAATTAAAGAGGACAGGAAAAGATACCGAAGCTGTTAGGCTATTAAGAGATGCTACATCAATGAGTCTATTAGAAACTAAAGAATATTTTGATAAAATTTGTACAGCACAGGCACTGATTTTACCCATTTTGTCTGCGTTGCTGAGAAAAGACAGCTTCGGGGTCTATCCGTCACTGTCTTTTTTACTTATTGCAATGAAGTTCCGTAAGGATGTTCTTCTTTTTCTTCTGTATCCTTTAGCAGAACGCCCAGGCCGATCCTTCTCAGATCTGTGATCCGCTTTGCCATGATCTGCGGGGAGACAGGCATATCTTCTTTGATCCATTCAATGGTCATGCCTGCAGACGCCATGGAGTGGTACTTGGTAAAGAAACGGAGTTCTTCCATCTCTGGTTTTTCTCCCGCATTTTTCTCATACCATTTTTCATGATACTGAAGATCCCACTGGAAAGGATGTTCAAACATGTAGTTTTTCAGAGAGTTCTGACCGCATATCATAACAGCGGGTTTCAGAAAAAAATGATACTTTTCTACTCTAAGGAAATAGTCCTTCAGATTTTCATAGTATCCCCTGCTTACGTCAATATCATGAAAATTTGTCATTACACGGTCATAATAAATCCAATGGATCAGGTCATCTTTATCCTTGAAATGATTATAAAATCCCTGTCTGCTGATCCCGGTCTTTTCCCGGATATCTTTTATCGTAACAGTTTTCAGTTCTTTTGTCCGGCACAGCTCCAGCATGGCATCTGCCACGATCTGTTTCATATTAATCGCCATAATACTTTCCAATCCCTTTCCCTGCCAGATATGCCTCTTCCATTGCCCTGGTTCCTATTACTTCTCCTTTTTGCCAGACATATTCGCCCCAGATCACCTGCCGCACAGGATCTCCCAGATTTTCCAATATACCGGCCAGATCTTCGGCATTTCTTCTCAGACCGTTTTTTCCGTCATGTCCGGTTACGATCACATAAGCTTCCTTGCCTCCCAGCCCCTGCCATTTGGGAAGGAGCCGGTCGATCATCACTTTCATCTGTCCGCTCATGGTTAGAAAATAGGTAGGGGAGGCCAGCAGGAGTACATCTGCATTTTCTGCCTTCCTGAGGATTTCCGTCATATCATCTTTCTGAACACAGGAGCCTGTCCTGAAACAGGCATAACATGCCTTACATGGGAAGATTTTCTTTTCGCGAAGTGATATTTTTTCCACCTGATGTCCTGCTTCTTCTGCCCCACGGATAAACTCATCGCATAAAATATCTGAATTTCCTTTTGCCCGCGGACTTCCGTTAATTACCAACACATTCATTATCGTCATCCTCCATACTTATCATAATTACCTATTCATCTGACAGGATCTCTTCAACCCAACTGATGATCTCCTCCCTGGAAGAGGGTGCCTCTTCTTCATAACAGTCAAAGATATTATCGGAAATCACCGCATCTGGTGCCGCCTCTGTGATCAGATCCACACTTTGTGCCAGCCCTCCTGTTCCGTGAGAGCAGAACAAATAGACCTGTTTGCCTGAAAGATCATTTTCTTCCAGAAATGTCAGCAAAGGCATGGGCACTCCGTACCACCAGTTAGGATAACCCAGAAAAACCGTATCGTACTGGCCGATATTTTCTACATTCTGGACAAGTTCCGGCCTGGCATTTTCTCCTCGTTCCTGATTGGCCCGGGACAGGCATTCATCCCAGTCGCTGGGATAAGGATCCGTGACCTGGATTGAAAACAGATCTCCTCCTGTCTCCTCCTGGACCCAGCCTGCCAGCTGCTGTACATTTCCCGGCGGGAAAACACTTGGAGAGGATACTGCATCTGTATCATTCTCCAGTACCGCATTGTCTGCCCAGGAAAAATAGGCTACCAAAATCTTTCCTTCTGCCGTATCTTCGCCCTGTCCTGTCGCCGGGACCGCTGCTGTTTCTGATGAAGGAGCAGTCTCAGAACCAGTATCTCCTGCTGCCGTTTTATCTTCTACCGCCGCTGTTGTGTCATCTGCCCTATTGCCGGTATCTCCGCAGCCTGCCATGGCAAAAAACGCGATCGCGCATAGCCCTGTTATAATTTTTCTCTTCATATTTTCCATGCTCTCCTCTCTGTTCTCCTGACCGATATCCTGTGCAAAAAACATTTTATTCTCTGCATTTAATGTACCAGTTGTCGGATATTTAGACAAATACTTATATTTTATTATTTATCATTGAAGAGAGGCATAGTTTCACCCCCTTGTTATCTTTCTTCCATCTTTTACAGATTTAAGGACCAATTCCATAAGATAAAAATAAGCAGGATGCCAAGCATCCTGCCTGCATTTCTCAGTATTCTGTTCTAGTCAATTACAGCCCCAGTCCGTTCACCCATTCCTGAACATCCGCTTCATCCACTCCTGACCGGAATCTCTCTCCATCCTGCCAGTCGCCTGTACCTACCAGATCAGCCAGCAGATTTCCGCTGTCACCGATTCCTGATGAAGAAGAAGTACAGAACGGGATCACTGTCTTTCCGGTAAAGTCATTCGCCTCTACAAACGTATTCATCGGCCATGCAGCGATGCCCCACCAGATCGGATATTAAACCGGAGGTCATCTCCGCTAGTCCTTGATTTTACAGGATTTAACGGAATACAAAAGTGTGTTTTGTATCATCCGAACTCCCCCATAAATCCATTCTATTCTAAAAAAACTGAAATCCTTTATATCAAATTTTTCTCCTAGCGATTTTTTTCATTTTTGTATACCCCTTTGTTCCCCCTATCTTTCGTACACTTTTTTTAATCCACATTTTTGATAAATTCTTTGATACTATGAACCATCTGCTTTTTAATTGCAGTATCGCAGAGAATTCCATAATAGTCCTGCTCTAAATAACTTATATCAAAAATAATTTTCCTCCCCTGACTCTTCTTGCCCTTCCGCATCCTCCGAATTTCTCTTTTCTGTCTGTAGCAGTGTCAACAGCCAATCATACAATTCCTGAGTCTCTTCCAGAGCCTTCTTTACATGGTATTCTTCAATGAACAGCTCCTGAGGATATCGGATCTTTACTCCGTAAGGCGTCAGATCATCACACATTTCAAGATACTTTTCATCCACTTCTGCATATTCCTGCAGCATTTCTGCTAATAAGCCGAGATCATGCGTCTTCTTAATCGCAACGCCTCTGGAAATCAAAACACCTTTCAAAAGCTTTTCTATTGCCTGCTGACAATGATAACAAATAATCTCCAACGGTTTCGGGTACATATGCTCATATAAATGCTTTGCCGTAAGAAAATCCATCTCAGCAAACTCCATCCACTCTTTCAAAATTTTTTCATTTTTCATACAACAGCACGCCCTCCTGCTTTACAACCTTTTCAAGGGTATTTTCCTTCGCCCTTTCATCAAAAGACGATTCATAACCCACAACAATGTCTACCGGGCGTTTCCGAACCCCGCGGAGGGATTTATATGCTTTCTGGGATAGTTCTATTTTGTTCCCGGCATCATCCGGAACAACAACATAAAAGTCATAATCACTGTCCTCATTATAGGTATCTTTTGCAAAGGAACCGAACAGATAGATTCGTTTTGGCATGATAGTCATACAGATTCTGTCTTTAATTGCATTGATCTCATTGTTGATCATCCAGTTCACATCCTTTCAAAAAACTTACCTGAGATTCCGCTTTCTGTTCATTCATAGTATATCACACAACCGCCTGCTTATCTATCGAAAAGAATATTCAGACAGGTCGTTTTCTTCAAATCTATCTTTTTATGGTCAAAAAATAAGGGGCTATCGGGAAATAGATAGTTCCAAACAGGGGCCGGAGTAACTCGCATGAGTTACTCCGGCCCCTGAAATTTTTACTAAAAAAGAAAAAGATGGCTAACGACAAACCACCTTTCTCTCCGTTCCATGTTATAATGGAACTATGCTAAAACAAGATTATTATAACGACTTTTTTGAAATTGGGCAACTAAAAATTAACTTCAGTCTCTTCGAATTGGGTTTACCCGATGACGATCCAGTCTATACCCTGAAAAAAGTAATGGAGGATTTAGATTTTTCAGGCCTGCTGGCCTGTTATTCAGATAAGGGAAGAACCGGTTTTAACCCGATCATGCTGTATTCTGTTGTTACCTATGCGAATATGCGCGGAGTCCGGGCTGTTGACCGCATTGTTGAACTCTGTGAAAGAGACCTGGCCTTTATCTGGCTAACCAAAGGCCAGAAGCCAAAACGGGATGTCTTTTACGATTTTAAAGGGAAAAAGCTGACCGGGGAAGTCCTGGATGAACTGAACTATCAGTTTATGCGCCGTCTGGAAAAGGAAGGCTTTATCACCCTGAAGGAGCTTTATATTGATGGGACAAAGATCGAAGCGAATGCCAACCGGTATACTTTTGTCTGGCGTGGGACGCTCAACTATCATCTGGCAGGCCTGCTGGATACGATAGATACCCTTTATGCAGAATATAATACATTCCTGCATGAGAATGGATATGGACCCAGATATGATCTGGGGGATGCCCATATGTTCGTGATCGAAGGGATGGAGAAAGTCCGGAAGGTCATCGAAAAAAACAGGAAACGATCGTACGTTTTGCGCAGACCAACCCTGCCACAGATATTGTCCCCTATTTTCAATACTACGGCATGGAAGAGTCTTTCCTCCGCGGGGAACAGGATATCTATGTGGGCATATATGACAATGTACGGCGTTATCCAGAACTGCGCTTTCATAAGCTATATACCAGCAGGATCTACCTGTTCACCGAGCTGTCCGATCCCCTTGCACAGAAAGAACTCATTACGGAAAAAGATCTGGAAGGCCGCACACTGATGATCGGCGGCGGCTCTCCGAATGCGCTGAAGGCTGTTCAGCAGAGAGTCATTCAAAATGTACACGTCAACTATTTTAACAGCCCGGATCATGACAACACCCTTACCAATGTTGCGGCTCATAAGGGTGTATGCCTTGCTCCCGGCTTTCTGAATGATCATTCCGGACAATTCGCATGGATTCCTTTTGACTGTGAAGAACATTTTGACTGTGTACTTTGTACACACAGCAATGATCAGAGAAAAGAAGTCAAGGATTTCATCGGCACTCTTCAGGCCATCTACGCTGAGAATCATGTGGAAAATTTATAATAAATTTCCCCTGATCTTAAAACATATCCCCAAAGCTCATAATGGAGTTCTCTCCAATTGCATACTGGGGCTCCAAACTGCTGTACCTGCAACGACAGCTGCGATGACCACAATAACCGAAATATTTTTTTCGCTTTACCTTAACCGCCGTGTAGAATGAATCATCATAAAAATGCCCATTCCGACAATAATGGTGCAGATGCCTGCTCCTGTAGATCCTGTCATAAACTGACGAAAATAAGGGGATGTACTTTCTGTATCAAACTGGCTCAGCATGGCAGTTTCCAGTGAGAGCATGGAAACTA
>ERZ1643249.842-NODE-842-length-32690-cov-5.332097_pt1 | contig 32690 bp, 30 predicted proteins | sample MGYA00579263_ERZ1643249 | MGnify/ENA primary metagenome ERZ1643249 (study PRJEB29033, sample SAMEA4952264) | chicken gut metagenome | biome: Broiler Chicken; feature: Gastrointestinal Tract; material: Caecum | place: Ireland | collected 2018 | study: Broiler...
TTCAACAATTTTTGGTTTCTGTCAAAAATTGTATAATTTTCAACCGAACGGTTGATTTTTTTGGGTAGAATGGGAAAAAATAGGGGTACCTAATTGGAGGCAGTGCCTTTGGTAATATGACTATAAATTTATTAAATTTTGATGGTTGGGACTTTACTAGTTTAACTTCAGTAGGAATTAATGCATTTTTAAACCATACTTATACAATAATTGTTCAAAATCAAACTCAAAAAGAGTTATTAGTATCAAAAACCATTGTGATATCAGACTTAGTTCAAACTGTTGAATAAACACTAACTTAGTTTGCAATATAACTAAGTTTTTTTAATAAAAAATAGTAGTTGAAGATAATTGAAAAAATATACTATTTGCTATATAATATATATAGGTGTTGTATATGAAAAGGGAAAATCTAATTGTAACTCTTGGTGGTGTTATATTTTTAGCTATTGGATTAGTAATTACTTTTAATATAATAGAAAATAAAGAATATAAAAGTAGTGATATAAGTGCGAGTATTAGTGATAATAAAACAAGTAACAAAGTAACTAATAATACTGTAAGTAATGAAGAAAATAAAGTTAGTGAAGATAATATAGTATCAGATGAAATGGAAGAATTTAAAGATACTGTAAAGGATAATACAACTATAAATAAAGATAAAGTAAATGATAATGTAATTGATAAAAAAGAAGAAATAATAGATAATAATAGTACCAACAAAAATAATACCAATAAAAATAATACTAACACAAATAATAGTAATTCTATTACATATAGTGATAAAGATACTGAAGTAATCAATAGTTTAAATGAAACATTAACTAAAGTTAAAAGTAATGTTAGTGATAATGACTTTTTAGATTCCGCTAAAGGGGTATTTATAAGTGTTGTTGATTTTCTATTTTATGATGGTAGTATTAGTGGTGTTACTTTTGATGAACTAACTGATAGTGGTAAGAGGAAGGTATTAGAAATTGCTAGTAGTATAGATTCTACTATTGAAAATAAATTTCCAGGATATAAAGAAACTATTAGTGATAAAGCAAGTAATGCTTTTAATAAAGCTAGCGAAATAATTAAAAAGGGCGCTAATGATTTAAATGATTTTGCCAGAGAGAAACTAGGGGAAGATAATTATCAAAGTATTATTGATGCTAAAGATGAACTTGTGTATTATACTAAAAATGCCATTAATTTTATCGGAGATGTATCATCTAGTTTGTGGAACAGTGCCAAAGATAAATTAAATAATTGGTATCAAAATTTTAAAAATAACAACTAAAAGCACATTAGTGCTTTTTTAAATTGATAATTATCTTTATTTATGCTATAATTTTTTTATAGTAGATGGAGGTATTTATGCTAGATAAAGATATAATTGATGAAATTAAAAATGAAGAAGAAAATGCTAATACTAATGAAATAGTTGAAATTGATGAAAATGAAGAAATAACTAAAACCCAATATGATTTAAAAGAAATTGAAGACAATGATAAATCCAAAAAGAAAGATAAAAAAGTAAAGAAACCAAGTAAATGGAGTATGTTACCTAAGAAAACTAGAATTATTATAATTGTTAGTATAGTACTTGTTTTACTAATTATAATTGGTGTGCTTTTATATTTCTTTGTTTTTAGAGATAGAACACCAGAAGAAAAAAGGCCTGAAGATCCAGTAGTAATTGTTGAAAAAGATAATTATCGTTATGAAGATGGTTTTTTAGTAATAATTGATGAAGAAAAAAATGAATTAGGAACATATGAATGTACTAATAAAAATGAAGAATTATGTTATGTTGCTTATTATAGTAATGAAGATGATTTTGATACAAATAAAAGAGTTTATGAAAATGGGGTACCTGTTGATATAAGAAGTGATATATTTAATGATAAATATGTATTTATATATGATAATACTACTAAAGAAGATGGTAATGTCATATTATATGATTTAGAAAACAATGAAAATGTTGGAGAATATGAATTAGTTAAAGAAATTAATGAAGAAAAAGTAATTGCTAAAGATCTAGATGAAAATTATGGAGTATTAGACTTATCTGGGGAAATTGAAGAGACTATAGCCTTTAACTATGATTATTTAGGATATATTTTAGAATCTAGTGCAATTGTTGGAGCTAATAACAATAATTATATTTTACTAAGTATGGATGGTGAAGAATTAAGTGATAATATTCCTGGTGAAATTAAAAACTTCAATAGTAAACATATAAGTGTTAAAATAGATGGTGATTACTATATTTATGATTATGAAGGTACAAGACAAAGAGAAGATGCCTATGATTATATTAGATTTGTAGATTCTTATATAGTTGCTGCTGATAATAGAAGATTGTATGCCTTTGATAGTGATGTTTATCCTCTTAACCTAGAAGGAGTAAGAATTGATAGTAATTCTTATAATACCAGACTTATATTTAATGATGAATTAGTTCAAACTGGTAAAGAAGAAGCTTTTAATGCTTATGTGGAAAATGGCAATTTTAGAATTGAACATGATGGTGAATATACGGACCTTAAACTAGCAGAAAGCACATTTAGCAAGAATATGGCCTATATTAGTTATTTTCAAGGAAAATTATATTTCTATGCCGATGAAGAAAAGCAAGAAGTATTAGGAAGTTATGCTTGTAGTTATGCTAATGATGTTACAAGTGAATCTACAGAGCTTCAAAACTGCTTTATTGCTAAAGAAACTAAAGTGTTAAATACTAGTGAAGATGTTAATGTCGGTTACTTACCAATATATAATGAAAGATTTGTCTTTATAACTGATACATCAAGACCTAATGCTAATGATAATATCATATTATATGATTTAAAAAATAATAAAAAATTAGCAACTTACAAAGAGGTAGATGCTAGAGTATATAGCGATGAATTAAATATTAGTTTTGTTGAAACTGCTGGAACTTTAGTACTTGCTAAAAATACTAGTGATTCCTATGGTTTAATCAATATCGAAACTAGTAATGTAAGTGGTGTTATTGCCTTTAGACAAGATAATGGTGATACCAATACTGAAGTCAAAATGCTTGGAGATAATTACTTATTTAAAAGAAGCAATGGTACATATTATTTATATGAACCAGATGGGGAAGAAATAACTGAAAATATTGAAACTAAAAATGAAATAGTAGATTATAAAGGTAATTATATTTTAGTTAATGCTGGTGAGGAATATACTATCTATAGTTTAGATGGACCAGTAATTAAGAGTAGTAAATATATAATTTTAGAAGATACTTATTATATTACTGTAGATACAGAAAATAAAATAGGAGTATATACTTTTGCTCATGGTGATACCAATTTAGCAGAAGACTTAAATTTATCTATTGATGGCAAAGACATACCTAATGAAATAAGTTATGGTCTAAGAAGTGGTAATGTATTATCACTTACATATACAATTAATGGTACAAAAGAAGTAACAGAAATATATATAGGATAGTGATATTATGTATGATAAGAAAACTTTAGTAGTTATAATTGTATTACTAGTTATATTTGTCCCTTTAGCAGTTATTGGAACTTATAGACATATCAATAACCAAGATGATAATGTAGTAATAGATGATAATCCTAATCATGAATTTATTTATAATAATAAAGTATATTTCTATTATAATAATGAATTAATAAATACCTATCCATGTAATAATTGCTCAAATGTAGTTACAACTATTAATGATACAGAGTATCATACCAATTACTATAAATATGGTACTGAAGAAATAGAACCAATTATAAGTAGTGTTCAGGCAATATTTACTGAAGGAGATAAAATAATTATCTACGATTATAATTTAAATGTTAAACTAGCGGAGTATGATGCTATTAAAACTTATAATATTGCTAATACTAATAATTTAATGTTTGCTCAAATTGGTGATGTCTGGAGAGTAATTCAATTAAGTGAAAATGGCATTGTTGCAGTATTAGATAGTAATTTCAATTATGTTGCTCTACCTAATCATTTAACTAGTGATCACATTCTAGATGGATCTAAAATTATAGTAAATAATGATGATGTTTGGCAAATAGTTGATGTTCTTGAAAATAATGCTCTCATTACTGTTAATGAAGAAATTGTTGATTTTAATGATGATTATTACATAACTTATACAGATGGATATCATATATATAATTATAATGGTGAAGAAATATTTAGTAATATAATAAAAAGTTATGTTGCAACAATAGATAACTATACTTTAATTGTTAGTAATATTAATAATTTATTAGTTTATCGAGATAGCAGTAATACAATTACTCAAAATATTACTTTACCAAACTATGAAGAAATAGATTTTGTAAAAAGTGATAATGGAATAGATATAATGCTTGATGGAAATTTGCATAATACTATTGCGCTTGATTAAATAATTTGGTAAAATATGTTTATATTTCGAAGACATTTGAGGAGTAAAATAATGCCTAATCAGAGAGATTTAGTGGTTGGTGGAAACTAAAATTAGGGTTATTTGAAGGTTGCAAATAGAGAAATACCGCAGAAGTGCGTTAAAACAATTAAGTTAAATAAAGGATGGTACCGTCGTAAGACTCCTTGTACTATCCTTTTTATTATGAGAGGTTTAAGTTTTATGGATAATGGTTTTAAATTAAGTTTTGTTCCAAATGTTGAAGAGAGAATTGAGATAGTTTTAAATTCATTAAATAACGGAACTAATATACAAGATACAAATGCTACTGAAGTTTTAAAATTGTTTGAACCAGATGCAATTGCATATGAAGAATATTTTAAAAATAATCCTAATTCAAAATATACATTTAAGGAGTTTGCAATTTTCTATGCTATAGATAAAGGTAACTATATAAATTATTTTTGTCATACATATTTAGCACTCATTCCCAAAGGCTTTGAAACATTTTTAGAAGGGCTAGATTTTTATTCATTTGCAGATGATGCCGATTATGAAAAATTCGTTTCTATGAATGCCCAAAAATATTATGAACAAATATCAGAAAAAAAGAATGTTCAAAGATTTGTTGAAAATATGGCTGCTAAAGGGAAAATACTATTGTTATTTCATTCTACTTATATTCATCATCAAAGAGCTGATGGTAAATATATAACAAGAAACATTGTTAATCCTGTACCTGTCCTTGGAGAATTTTATCAAAATACTACTGGATTTTATAAATTTCGAGTCATTAATCCGGATTTAGAAGATGAAATAATTATTTTAGCAGATGATAAAATAGAACTTAAAAATAGAGAAGTAAAATTCAATTTAGAAAGAAGGAAAAAGCGTGTTAGATAAAAAATATAATCATTTAATAGTTGAAGAAGGAAAATATGAAACTTGGCTTAAGTATTTTGAAGAAAGGGAAGGTTTACCACCCTATGCCATAGTTATACCACCACCAAATGTTACAGGAAAACTTCATTTAGGTCATGCTTGGGATACAACTCTTCAAGATATAATCATTAGATTTAAAAGAATGCAAGGATATAATGCCATGTGGTTACCGGGCATGGATCATGCAGGTATTGCCACCCAAGCAAAGGTAGATGCAAAACTAAAAAGTATGGACATAAATCCGAGAAGCCTATCAAGAGAAGAGTGGTTAAAATATGCTTGGGATTGGAAAGATGAATATGCCGATAATATTCATAAACAATGGGCAAAACTTGGGCTTTCTTTGTGCTATTCTAAAGAAAGATTTACTCTTGATGAAGGCTTAAATAAAGCGGTAAATCATGTATTTAAAACACTTTATGCTGAAGGATTAATTTACCGAGGTGAGAGAATCATCAATTGGGATCCTTTAGCTATGACGGCACTATCTAATGAAGAAGTTATTTATAAAGAAACAAAAGGAGCATTTTATCACATAAAATACTTTATCGCGGGAACAAAAGATTACTTAGAAGTTGCCACAACTCGTCCCGAAACTCTATTTGGAGATACGGCAGTTGCTGTTAATCCGAGCGATAACAGATACAATAAATTAATTGGTAAAATGGTAATTTTGCCTCTAGTTAATAAAATGATTCCGATAATTGGTGATGAACATGCGGACCCAGAATTTGGCACAGGTATTGTTAAAATAACTCCAGCTCATGACCCTAATGACTTTGAAGTAGGAAACAGACATAATTTAGAGAGAGTAGTTGTCATGAATCCGGATGGCACCATGAATGCTAACGCCGGCAAATACGAAGGACTTGATAGATTTGCCTGTCGGGATGCGGTTGTAAAAGATTTAGAAGAAGAAGGATTATTAATTAGTGTCAAAGAAATTACTCATAATGTGGGTCATAGTGAAAGAAGTGGCGTAATGATTGAACCATTCCTATCTAAACAATGGTTCGTTAAAATGCGCCCTTTAGCAGATGCTGTACTCGAAAACCAAAAAAATAAAGATACTAAAGTAAATTTTGTCCCAGCGAGATTTGAAAAAATAATGAATCATTGGATGGAAATTACTTATGACTGGTGTATATCAAGACAACTTTGGTGGGGACATAGAATTCCGGCTTGGTATAAAGGTGATGAAGTATATGTTGGAGATACTGCTCCTGATGATGATTGGGTACAAGATCCAGATGTACTTGATACTTGGTTTAGTAGTGCTTTATGGCCGTTTTCCACCCTAGGCTGGCCGGATTACACTAAAGATTATGAAAAGTTTTATCCTAATAATGTTTTAGTAACTGGTTATGATATTATTCCATTTTGGGTAAATAGAATGACTTTCCAAGGCTTACATTTTACGGGACAAAGACCATTTAAAGACTGCTTAATTCATGGACTTATTCGTGATAAAGAAGGAAGAAAGATGAGTAAATCTTTAGGTAATGGTGTTGATCCTATGGATGTCATTGAAAAATATGGCGCAGATGCCCTAAGATATTTCTTAGCAACTTCTTCTGCTGCAGGTATGGATTTAAGATATGATGAAGATAAAGTTGCTGCTTCTTGGAATTTTATCAATAAACTTTGGAATGCCTCTCGTTTTGTTTTAATGAACATTGATAGTTTAAATGAAACTAATTATACTCTAGATGATTTAAAACAAGAAGATAAATGGATTTTAACTAAACTTAATACTACCATTAAAACAGTAACCAAACATATGGAAAAATATGAATTTAACATTGTTGGATCTGAAATATACAATTTTGTTTGGAATGATTTTTGTGATAATTATATTGAATTTGCTAAATTTAATTTAGATAATTTAACTACTAAATCTGTTTTATTAAAAGTTTTAACAGACATATTAAAAATGTTACATCCATTTATGCCTTATGTAACTGATGAAGTATATAACATGTTACCAATTAAAGAAGAAAGTATTATTATAAGTCATTATCCAAAATATAATAAGCAGGAAATATATTTAGATGAAACTAATGAAATAGATAATATGTTAGAATTTATTAAAAACTTTAGAACAATAAAATTAGAAAATAAAATAGGAAGTAATTTTGAAGTAAGTATTAATAAAGAAAATAATTATGATTTAATATTTAAAGTATTAAAGATTACTCCTGAAAAACAAGTTAAAGAATCTACTAAGAAAAAAATTAATGTTAAATATTTAGATTATGATATTAATCTATATTATGAAATAGTTCTATCAGAAGAAGATAAAATGTTAAAAGCCAAACAACTTGAATCTTTAAAACAAAGCATTGAAAGAAGAAAAAAATTACTGGCTAATTCCTCTTATGTTAATAAAGCACCAAAAGAGTTAGTTGAAAAAGAACGAATGACTTTAAAGGAAGAAGAAGAAAAGTTAAAATTAATGGAAGAAAACTAGAGCTTTGACTCTAGTTTTCAATGTATTGAGATAAAATTTCATCTTCATATTCTATTGTAGATAAATAATATATATCATTATTGATTACTATTATAATAAAGTTATCATTATAGATATATTCTTCAACTTTTTTATAAGCCACTTTATCAATTATATTATTAGTATAATCTCTATAATACATAGGATTATTAAATATTTCCATGTTACCAACAACTTCACTTTCTTCATCATTAATATTAACTGTAGCATTAGCAACATAATAATTATATACGGTATATGGATAGTCGACATCCTCAGTTACTTCGATTTTTTCAATATTGTTTGTTGTATTATAAGTTATATTAATTTCTTCATCTTCCACTAAAGGAATAGGATCAATATTATTAAAATCAGAATATTTTAAATTATAAGTAGCATTATCATCAATAAATAAGATTTCTGTTATATAATCATCATTATAATAAAATGTTATGGAAATATTTTTGAAAATTGCCTCACATATACTAATAGTATTACTCATAGTACAAGTATAATCATTATTAATTTTAGATACATATTCATTTAAATTAATTAAATCATAATTTAAATTATAATATATACTTTCCGTTTTTTCAAAAGTACTAGAATTATAAAACTTGTGATTTTCTATTTGATAGCCATAAGTATCATTGTATATTCCCTGTATAACATTATAATATTTTTCGCCATTATATTTATAAGTTTCATTAAGATAACTAATATTATATTCAAATGCATAATTAGTATTATAAGTTTTATTAAGTAATGTTTGTAATTTACTAATAACTTTCATATTTCTTTCTTCTTCGCGTTTTAAAAGAATATCACTAGTTGGATCTTTTTCTTGTTCATCTAATTTATGAACATTAGATGTATCAGAGCATCCTGTAATAAAAAATACAAATAAAAATATTAAAATTAAAGTTTTCTTCATAGTTACCACCTAGCTAAAGTATAACAAAGGAATTTTAGTTTGTCTATAAATTTATGGATTTCATCAAGATGATATCTAAAATCTAAAATATATTGTCAAATTGCTGTAAAGTGTATTGATTATTTGTTAGATGTTTATGTATAATGGATATGTGATTGAATTAAAGGAGTATGAAGTATGCAAGATGTAGTAATAATAGGGGCTGGGCCAGCTGGTTTATTTGCGGCCTTTGAACTAATAAGTAAAAATAATGATTTAAAAGTAACTTTACTAGATAAAGGATTTTTGGCGAGTAACAGACATTGTCCAATGAATGAGCAAAAAATTCCATGTGTCAATTGTAATCCATGTAATATCATGGCGGGTTTCGGTGGTGCTGGAACTTTTAGTGATGGTAAACTTAATTTTATACCTAAACTTGGTAAAAGTAATTTATATAAATATATGAGTATTAGTGAAGCTGAAGAATTAATTGATTATACCGAAACTATATTTAATAAATTTGGTATGGATAGTAAGGTTTATCCTAGTAATATGGATGAAGCACTAAAGATTAAAGAAAATGTTGCCAAGTGTGGTGCTAATTTACTTGTTATTAAGCAAAAACATTTAGGTAGTGATAACTTGCCTAAATATATTACTGATTTTACCGAGTTTTTAAGGGTTAATGGGGTAGAAATTTTAGAATGTTGTGAGACATTAGATTATGAAAAAGAAAGGGATCACTATATTGTTCATACTAAACTTAAAAATAAAGATTATGATATAAAAACCAAAAATATCATTATAGCTCCTGGCAGGACTGGTGCTAAATGGGTTCAAGAACTTGCTGATAAACACAATCTTATCTATGTATCGCAAAGTATTGAAATTGGAGTTAGAGTAGAGGTAAGAAAAGAAATATTAGATTCAATTACCAGTACTATATATGACCCAAGTATATTTATTAAAACTAAAACTTATGATGATGAGATTAGAACATTTTGTACTAATCCTGGTGGATATGTTACCAAAGAAAATTATTATGGTTATATTTGTGTTAATGGTCATGCCTTGAAATCTAAAAAAAGTAATAACTCTAATTTTGCTTTTATTTCTAAAGTTAATTTAACTGAACCAGTTACTAATACTAGAGAATATGGCGAATCTATTGCTAAAATTGCCAATACTCTAGGGGGAGGTAAACCAATAGTTCAAACTCTAAAAGACTTAAGAAGAGGAAGAAGAAGTACCGAATCAAGAATCAAAAAAGGCTTTATAGAACCAACTCTAAAAGATGTTGTAGCAGGGGATCTTGCTTTAGTTATGCCACATCGCATTATTACCAATATTTTAGAAGGTCTAGAAGTTCTTGATAAAATAATACCAGGTGTTAATAATGATGAAACATTATTATATGGACCAGAAATAAAATTTTTCTCAAATGAAATAGAAACCGATAATTTTATGAAAATTAAGAGTGAAGCAATTTATTTTGTTGGTGATGGGGCTGGTAAAGCCGGCAATATTGTGACTGCTGCTGCAACAGGAATAGTAGCTGCCAGAGACATTTTAAATAAGGGAAATAAATAATTTGTTTTCCTTATGTTGTTTATAATTATGTGAATTTGCTATAATAAAGGTTAGTGGTAGTATGAAAAAAATATTTAATAAAAAAAACATATTAATTGGTCTTTATGCTCTTTTTATATCTTTTATTTGTTTAAGTGTAGCCAGCAAAAATTCTTTTCTTTATCCATTTAATGATTGGGTAGATGCTAATGCTTTTTTCACTGTGGGAAAATCCATGATGCATGGCATAGTCCCTTACAGGGATTTATTTGAACAAAAAGGGCCTCTTTTATATTTAATTTATGGCATAGGTTCATTAATTTCTTTTAAATCTTTTCTAGGCATCTTTATTTTAGAAGTATTATTTTGGACGGTAGCTTTAATATATTTATATAAGATATTAAAATTGTTTTTAAGTACTAGAGTCTCTTTATTAATACTTCCAATATTTATGAGCCTGATTGTTACAACTAGAGCATTTACTCATGGTGGCTCAGCTGAAGAATTTTGTGTGCCTTTTTTCTTTATAACTTTATATTATTTTATTAAACACTTTAAAGTAAAAGAATTAACTAAAAAAGAAATGTTATTAAATGGTGTAATTGCTGGATTTATATTACTTATCAAATATACTTTACTTGGCTTTTGGTTTGGTTTTACTTTAGCAATATTTATTGATTATATAATGCAAAAAGATTATAAAAAAGCTATAATATATCCATTAGTTTTACTTCTAGGTATGTTTATTCCATTTGCTATATTTTTGATTTATTTTGCTATAAACCATGCTGTTGGAGACTTTTTCTATAATTATTTTTGGGTTAATATTACTGCTTATGGGGGAGAAAAAATAAACATTTTTACAAGAATAAATAAAATGTTTGTAGGTTTTTTTGGAGCTTTATATAATAATATGGCTTGTTATATAATATTACTATGTGCCCCAATTTTAATTTGGAAATTAGATTTAAAATTAAGAGGAAAAATATTATTATTAGTCACTTTAATTATAACCATTGTTGGTGTTTATGTTGGATTAAAATTTTATAGATACTATTTATTATTTATATTATTTTTTCTAGGAATTGGTTTGCTGTGCTTATTCAATTTACTAAATAAATATATTGTTAAACTTAATAAATGGTATTATCCTTTAATAGTTGTAGTAGTACTAATTTCTGGATTTAATGCATATTATAATTCTAATAATAAAGCATATTTTGAAATTAAAAAGGAAGATTTATTTCAATATAAATTTGCTAATATTATAAGTGAAGAAGAAAATCCGAGCATAGTTAATATGGGATTTTTAGATAGTGGCACCTATACTTTAGCTGGCATATATCCCAGCACATATTTTTTCCAAAAACAAAATATTAAATATGAATATTTTCCCGATATTCTAGATTCTTTTGAAGAATATATTAAAAATAAAGAAACTATGTTTATAGTTTATTATACATTATGGGATGAAGTAAAATTAAAAGAAGAAGAAAATGATTTGTTCTTAAATTATGATTTAATTATGAGCGAGCAACAAGATTTCGAGGAATTTCATATGTATGGTTATTTATTTAAGGTGAAAAGCACTTAAATAATTTGCATATTTAAAAAATATATGCTATAATTAATTTGCCCAAAAAAGGTATATAATCCGCTGTATTTAATATAAGATTATAGGTAATAGTAAGGAGGTAATATATGGCTAATCTAGTTGATAAGATTAATGCAAAACATATTCGTAAAGATATTCCTGAATTTAGAGTTGGGGATACTGTTAGAGTTGATGTTTGGGTAAAAGAAGGTAAAAAGGAAAGAATCCAATCTTTTGAAGGCTTAGTAATTGCCAAAAGAGGTGGAGGAGTTTCTGAAACATTTACTGTTCGTAAGAAATCAGGTACTGTTGGAGTATCTAGAATATTCCCAGTTAATGCCCCTACAATTGATTCAATTACAGTAGTTAAAAAAGGTAAAGTTAGAAGAGCTAAACTTAACTTTATTAAGGGAATGCGTAAAGAATACAAAGTTAAGGAAAGAAATTAATTCTTTCCTTATTTTGGTTGGTTAGGTGAAATATGAAAATTATTAAAGAAATACTTCCATATGTATTAATAATTATTGCGGTTATTTTAATAAGAACATTTATTATTACTCCAGTTAGAGTAGATGGTGCTAGTATGGATCAAACCCTAGAGGACGGACAAATACTTCTTTTATATAAATTAGCTAATGTTGATTATGGGGATATAGTAGTATTAGATGAAGAAAAAGAAGGCGAAATAATTATTAAAAGAATTATTGGTATGCCTGGTGATACTGTAAGTATTAGGGATAACACCATTTATGTAAATGGGGAAGAAGTAGAAGAAGACTATGCTTATGGGGAAACAAGCGATTATGAAGAAATTACTTTAGATGATGATGAATACTTCATTTTAGGGGATAATCGTCCAATAAGTAAAGATTCAAGATATTTTGGTCCAGTAAAAGAAGATGAAATAATTGGTAAAGTTATTTTTAGATTATGGCCATTTAATAAATTTGGAACAATATAAGGAGTCTAAAAATGCCTGATAAAATAAATCATATAAATAAAGAAATCGAAGAATTAAAAAATGAGGGGATTTCTACTAAAGATATAAGTGATGGTTATCATACTTTTCAAGAATTATATGAACACAGAATAATTTTATTTAGTGCTCTATGTAATGCATATCCAGATATATCTTGGAAATCTAAAAAACATTATGATAATGAAGCTGATCCTATGTTTGATGACTCTTTTATTGCGGGCATTAATACTCCACTTGGACCAGCGACTTATCATATAAAATTAAAATACTGGGATTTATTTGATATTCCAGAGATAGAAAGAGCTTTAGAATATGATGGGTATTCATCTGAAGCTGTATTATTAAGAATTAAATCATTAAATGATAAAAAAAGTTAAATTTGCTAAAAGCAAATTTTTTCTTTACTTTGGATAAATTAGATGTTATAATTTTATTAGATATTAAGGCCCTCCCTTGATTTTAGTTTATTATTTTATATTTATGTTTAGGGCGAAATATATATGGAAGGAGAAGAACTTTGGAAACAAAGTAATCAATAGTAACAACACATCACGCTATGATATTTACAAAACAAAATATTAAATAAGGAGGAATTTTAAATGTTAAAAAAAGAAATTTACCCAAAAACTGCAAGGGTAAAATGTAATGGTGAAACAGTATGCGTTACAGAAAAATTAGATGGCAGTAATTTAGTAATTTTTAAGAAAAATGGCACAGTTTATATTGCTCAAAGAAAAAATATAATTGCCATAGATGAATTAGATAGTGCTAAAGATATTCTTTATAAAGGCTTAAGTGAATGGCTAAATAACTATAAAGAAGCTCTAATTCAAGAATTACATGAAGGTAGTGCTATTTGTGGTGAATGGCTAGGCATGGGACAAATTAAATATAATATTGATGACTTTGATAAAAGATGGTATATGTTTGCCAAAGCTAATGTCGATGATGATTTTAATTTGTATAATCTTAATTATAATCATGATGATTTTATATATCCTTTTGAGTCCCAAGAAATACCCAAATTTATTGGAATTGTTCCAGTAGTTGCAGAACTTAAAGTATTACCTGATAAAAGACATTTAGATAGTTTATACGAAAAATATACTACAAGAGTAAAAAGAAATGTTGAAGGATTTGTAGTAAGTTATCGCAATCAAATATCTAAATATGTTCGTATGAAAAATGGTAAATTACAAGAACATCATGAATAATTAATTAAAAAATTTATTGACTAATTAAAGTTTGCTTGTTATAGTGTAGGTGGGGTTGATAAATCTTTTACTAAAAAACAAGTTTACAATTTAATAAAGTCAATAATTTTTAGAAATGGATTTAAGCTAGTGTATTATTTTACACTAGCTTAAAAAATATTTAAAAAAATAAAGACAAAATGAATTGGTAGATGATATAATAGAAAGTGCTCATCTAAAAAATATTAAGGAGAAAAGCATGGAAAAACTTTTTTTGGAAATTCCTACACTCAGTAGAAAAAAAGAAGCATTAGATTATTTAGAAGAACATATAAAATACAACTCAGAGCTAAACGGAACAGGAAGTATGGATATGTGTTTAGGTGATGCATCATATGAAGACTGGTTACTCGAAATTGAAAGAAGAAAGAATATAGAGTATGTCAGTAAGATAAATAGGTGTCCTTCAAAAACATTTTTTGTAGTAAGAGAAAACGATGATAGAATAGTTGGCATGATAAATGTTAGATATAATATTTCCAGTGAACTAATAAATAGGGGAGCATCTCACATTGGTTATGGAATAAGACCTACCGAAAGAAAAAAAGGATATGCCAAAACAGCACTATATTTAGGTTTACTTGAAGAACAAAAGCTGGGAGAAACCAATATATTGCTCGATTGTACCGTTGATAATATTGCTTCTAATAAAGTGATTCAATCTCTCGGAGGAAAAATAGAAAAAACTGAAATAGATTTAAACGATAATGCTTTAACGAATTATTATTGGATTAATGTTAATGATACATTAAGAAAATATTTTAAAGAATATAAAAGTAAAATCTGTTCAAAAAAAAAAAAAAAAAATATTAAAAAAAGAAAGAAGGTGTAATTTGTGAGTGTAAATAAAAAAGAAGATATCAAAGAAAATAATATTTTAATATATGAATCGGATAATGATATTAAAGTTGAAGTTATCTTAGAAGAAGAAAATATTTGGCTTACTCAAGAACAAATAAGTAAACTATATAATAAAGCTAAATCTACAATTAATGAGCATATAAAAAATATTTATTTAGAACAAGAATTATTGGAAACAAATACTATGAGAAAATTCGGAAATTCCGAATTTTCTACCAAGCCTACTAATTATTATAATCTAGATATGATAATTGCTATTGGTTTTCGAGTAAAATCTAGTGAAGGAACTAAGTTTAGAATCTGGGCGAATGAAAAATTAAAAGAATATTTAGTAAAAGGATATAATTTAAATGTTGAAAGATTTAAAAATAATAATAATGATCCATACTTTGATGAACTTCTAGATAAAATAAGAGACATCAGATCAAGTGAAAAAGTTTTTTGGAGAAAGATATTAGATATATATGCCACATCAATTGATTATAATCCAAAAAAAGAAATCACAATTAATTTTTTTAAAACTGTTCAAAATAAAATGCATTATGCAGTTTCAAATAATACTGCTGCTGAAATAGTTTATAATAGAGTTGATAGTAGTAAGGATAACATAGGCCTTACGAACTTTAAAGGCGATATGCCCACAAGAAAAGAAACGGAAATTGCTAAAAACTATTTAACACACGAAGAATTACAAGTTTTAAACAGATTAGTGTCGGCTTATCTTGATATTGCGGAAATAAATGCTTTAAAGAGAAAGCCGATGACTATGCAAGATTGGGTTAATGAATTAGATAGTTTTTTAAAAATGACACATAATGATATATTGCAAACAAAGGGAATTGTTTCACATGAAGAAGCCCTAAAAAAAGCGCATGCCGAATATGATAAATATATGCAAAAACATTTAACTAGAGCTGAGAAAGATTATTTAGAAATTATGAATATAGAACTTAAGGAATTAGAAAAGAACAATTAATGGTTTATAGAGAGAAATTGTACTAAAATAAAACTTCCGTCGAAAATTCCGACGGAATATAAAAGAAGAACAAACACTGTCGAAATTTTCGACGGTGATAAAATCAATAATATTAGAAAGGAGTATGTATGGAATCAATTACTAATAAATATAGTAATAAAACTTTTGAAGATATTAAACACATTGATGAATACGGTAATGAATTTTGGTATGCTCGTGAATTACAAAAAGTATTGGAATATAAAGAATGGCGAAATTTTAAAAAAGTAATTGATAAATCAATAATATCTGCAAATAATAGTATTCATGGTAATGAAGATTGGGTTGTTGAGTTCAACAAGCCAATAATAACTGGTAAGGGAAAACAAGAACTTATTAAAGATTATAAGTTATCAAGATATATTTGTTATTTAATAGTGCAAAATGCTGACCCTAGTAAAGAAGTTGTTGCTTTAGGTCAAACTTATTTTGCTATTCAAACTAGGAAACAGGAAATAACAGAACAAGAGTATGATTTACTAACAGAAGATGAAAAAAGATTCTATCAAAGAAAATTAACAAAACAAGGTAATTATACTTTGCAAAAAGTTGCATCAACTGCTGGTGTAAAAAATATGGCTGAATTTCATAATGCTGGATATAAAGGCTTGTATAACGGGGAAACTGCCAATGATATATTTAAAAGAAAAAATTTGCGTTATAGAGAAGATATTTTGGATAACATGAATGAAGATGAATTAATTGCAAATCTATTTAGAATAAATCAAACAAAACAAAAGCTTTTAAGAGATAAAGTCCAAGGTGAAAATAATGCTAAAAATGTTCATTATGAAGTTGGTAAAAAGGTAAGACAAGCCATTGCTGATATCGGAGGCATGATGCCAGAAGAAATGCCTACCCCTAAGAAGAGTTTAAAAGAACTGGAAAGAGAAAAAAAGCAAGAAATAAGGAAAGTAAAATATACATAATAAGAAAGAAGGCGAAAATTATGAATGAAAATAATATTAATTGGTATCCTGGACATATGGCGAGGACCAAAAGAGAATTAAAGGAGAATATTAAATTAATTGATTGTATCTATGAACTTGTTGATGCTAGAATGCCTATTTCATCAAAAATAAAAAACATAGATGATCTAATTAAGGATAAGCCACATATTATAATAATGACTAAAACAGATTTATGTGATATGGAAGTAACTAAAAAATGGATTAGACAATATGAAGAACATGGCTTTGTTGTAGTTCCTATGGATTTAACCAATAATAAAGATTATAAAAAATTAATTGATATTACTAAAAAGTTAATGGAAACATTGCAAGAAAAAAGAAAAGGACAAGGTTTAAAAGAAAAAGATATTAGGGTAGCTGTAATTGGAATACCAAATGTCGGCAAATCAACTTTGATTAATAAACTTGCGGGTAAAAAAGTAGCACAAGTTTCTAATAGACCAGGTGTTACAAAACAAATTAATTGGTTAAAGACTAATTGTGGTTTATTACTTTTAGATACACCAGGGATATTATGGCCAAAAATTGAAGATAATGAAGAAGCTTTAAGTTTAGCATCAACTGGCTCAATAAAAATGGATGTTTTAAATATCACTGATATTGGAGGATATTTAGTATCATTTTTAAAAAATTATTATCCAGAAAAGTTAGAAGAGCGTTATAATATAGAAGTAGACATTGATCCATTAATAGTATTTGAGAGAATTGCTAAAAAAATTGGAGCATATAAAGATGGTGAAGTCGATTACGAGTTTGTTAGTGAAAGAGTTTATCATGATTTAGTTAGTGGAAAGATAAAAGGAGTAACATTTGACCAATGGAAGATATAGATTTACTTGAGTATGAAAAAAAGTTATATAAAGAAGGATATGAACTTATTTGTGGAACAGATGAAGTAGGACGCGGTCCACTAGTTGGACCCGTTGTTGCTGCTGCAGTAATTTTACCTAAAAATTATTATTTGGAAGGTCTTACTGATTCTAAAAAATTAAGTGAGAAGAAAAGATGCAAATTTTATGATATAATTATTCATGATGCCATAAGTTATGGTATTGGGATAGTTGATGCCAAAACTATTGATGAAATAAACATTTATGAGGCATCAAGACTAGCTATGTTAAAAGCAATTGAAGATTTAAAAGTAAATCCAGATTTTGTTTTAACAGATGCTATGCCCCTAAATATTCCTAATTCTAAAGCAATAATTCATGGTGATGCTTTATCAGAATCAATTGCTGCTGCAAGTGTAGTTGCTAAAGTAACTAGGGATAATATGATGTATGAGCTTGATAAACTCTATCCAATGTATGGATTTAAAGATCATAAAGGTTATCCTACAAAAAAACATCTTGAAAATTTAGAAAAATATGGTATATTAGATAATTATAGGGTAACTTATAAACCCGTAAAAGAAATCATAGAAAAGAGGAAGCATGAAGAAACTGTTAAACAATAACTTAATTAAAAATTATATTATTTTAATTGTTTTTATGACTATATTAGAAATAGCATTTCGGGCTATTAGTAATATTCCAATATTTAATTTAGCACTTCTTAGAGTATTTATTGGCCTTAACTTTATAGCTTTAATTACTAGTTTTATATTATCTTGGATGGATAGAAAATATAGTAAGTTTTTCGTAATAATTTTATTTTTAGTATATACCGTATATGCTTTTTTCCAAATGGGCTTTAATAACTTTATTGGTGTATATGCATCAGTTAATTCATCAAGTCAACTTGGAGCAGTTACTGATTATATAAGAGAATTTTTACTTTCATTTTTACCGAAATTTTATTTGATTTTCATTCCTTTTATTTTATTAGTTGCGTACTTTATATTCTTAGATAAATTTACGGAATTAAAGTTAAATAAAAAATTTGTTTTAAAAAGCCATATTAAATACGAACCAGGAATTAGAACAATTTCTACTATTTTAGTTTTGTTGGCATTTGGTCTTATTTATCATGAAACATTGGTAAATGATAATTTTCAAGATGACTTACAAACAACTAGTAATGAAGATTTATTTAAATATCCAAGCATTCCATCACTTGCTATAAATCAATTTGGAGTAATAACTTTTGGATTACTTGATATTAAATCATTATATGTTGATCCACCAGAAACCTACATATTTGATGCCACTGATGATAATATTAGTTTTGATGTTGATAGAGAATTTGATGATACATTGTGGCAAGAAGTAATAGAAGATGAAGATGATGAAACCCTAAATATGATAAGTAATTATTTAATGAGTAGTACTATTACTGACTACAATGAATATACGGGTCTTTTTGAAGGTAAAAACTTAATAATGATTATGATGGAATCCGTAAATGAAATATTTATTAATCCGGACTTGTATCCAAATTTTTATAAGTTATATTCGGGAGGTTTAACTTTTACTAATAATTATTCTCCAAGAAATAGTTGTGCAACTGGTAATAATGAATTTAGCGCGATGACTGGTCTTTATTCTATTCAAAATAATTGTACGGCGAATGTTTATAGAAATAATGAATATTTTACTTCAATCTTTAATTTATTTAATGAATCCGGTTATAGGACACTTAGTATGCATGATTATACAGAGGCTTATTACTATAGAAGTATAATTCATGCTAATATGGGTAGTGGAGCTTACTACGGAGTAGAAGATTTAGGAATACCTTATTCTAATGAATATCGCAATTGGGCGAGTGATGAAGACTTTTTTGCATCTGCAATGGATATTACTCTAGATGGCTCAAGTGAACCATTTATGCTATGGCTTACAACTGTATCAAGCCATCAACCATTTAGTTTATCAAGTATTGAAGGTGATAAATACTTAAGTATTACCGAAGGAACTAATTATCCTATGGATTTAAGAAGATATATGTCTAAACTTAAAACATTAGATAATGCTTTAGGTATTTTACTGGAAAGATTAGAAACCGAAGGTATTTTAGATGATACAGTTATAGTTTTATTCGGTGACCATTATCCTTATGGACTTAGTGATGAAACTATTAATCAAGTTCTTGATTATGATTTAAATGATTATGAAAGAGAAAGAACACCACTAGTAATCTATAATAGTGAAATAGCCCACGCGGAAATAGATAAATATACATCATATGTTAATTTAACACCAACTATAGCTAATTTATTTAATTTAGATTATGACCCAAGACTTTATATGGGCAGTGATGTTTTAAGTGATGAATATTTAAATGTCGTAGCCTTTGCTGATGGTTCTTGGAAAAATGACTTAGCATATTATAATGCCGCGACAAGTGAAATTACTTATTATGTAGAAAATAGCTATACCCTTGATGAAATTAGAGCTATTAATGAAACTATAACTAATAAAATGCAAATCAGCAGTCTAATTATAGAAAATGATTATTATACTTATTTAGATAATGCATTAACTGCAAAAGAGATTGAAAAAGAAACATATGCTAATATAGATACCCAAAATGCAGAAATACAAGGAGGATAAATGAAAAATTTAGTAATTGTGGAATCTCCAGCGAAAAGTAAAACAATCGAAAAATATTTAGGTGGAGATTATAAGGTAATATCTAGTAAAGGACATATTAGAGATTTAGCAACAACTGGTAAATTTGGTTTAGGAGTTGATGTAAATGACGATTTTAAACCTAATTATGTCATAATTAAAGGTAAAACTAAAGATGTTGCCAATATTAAAAAAGAAGTAAATAGTGCCGATATGGTTTATCTAGCAACTGACCCCGACCGTGAAGGAGAAACTATATCTTGGCATATTTATGATGAGGTAAAAATACCTGATGATAAATATAAAAGAGTTGTATTTCATGAAATAACAAAAGATGTTGTTATTAATGCTATTAATAATCCTGGTAAAATTGATATGAATCTCGTTAAAAGCGGGGAAACTAGAAGAATACTAGATCGAATTATTGGTTTTAGATTATCAAAACTAATGCAAAGTAAGACTGGTGGTAAGTCAGCTGGTCGTGTGCAAAGTGTCGCTTTAAAGCTAATTGTTGATAGAGAACGAGAAATTAGAGCTTTTGTGCCAAAAGAATATTGGACCATCGAAGCGGATTTCTCATCATTTAAAGCAATTTTAGAAAAATATCGTGGTAAAGAAATTGAAATACCGAATGAAGAAGCTGCCGATGAAATTTTAAATAATTTATCTAAATCATTTAAAATTGAATCAGTCACTGAAAAAGAAAAGAATAAAGCGGCAAGGGAAGTATTTAAAACTTCAACTTTGCAACAACTAGCATCAACTAAACTAGGTTTTGCCCCAGCAAAAACTATGAAAATTGCCCAAAATCTATATGAAGGTGTCGATTTAGGTAGTGAAACAGTAGGTCTTATTACTTACATGCGTACTGATAGTGTTCGTATTAGTGATTCATTTATTGCTGAGACTTATGGATATATCAAAAAGACTTATGGTGATGATTATGTTGGTTATGTAAAAAAAGGCAAAAGATCAGAAAATGTTCAAGATGCCCATGAAGGTATTAGACCAACAAGTATAAATAGAACGCCAGAAAGTGTTAAACCTTATCTTTCTAGCGATGAATATAAATTATATCGTCTTATTTATATTCGAGCTCTAGCTTCTTTAATGAAAGATGCTAAGACTTTAGCTACAACGGTAATTTTAGAAAATAATGGTTATACATTTAAAGCAACTGGTAGTGTACTCGTTTTTGATGGTTACTTAAAAGTATATCATGAATATGAAGATAGTGAAGATGTCATACTACCCGATTTTAAAAACTATAAATCTGATGTAATTGTTGCTGATAAAATTGATAAAATTCAACACTTTACGAAACCTGCTCCAAGATATACGGAAAGTAGCTTAATTAAAGAAATGGAATCTTTAGGTATTGGTCGTCCTAGTACCTATGCCACAATTGTTGCAACAATTAAAGATCGGGGTTATGTAATCCTTAAAGATAAAAAGTTTGAACCAACCGAAATTGGTGAAGAAACTACTGATAAATTACAAGAATTCTTTAGTGATATAGTTAATGTCAAATATACGGCAGAAATGGAACATGACCTAGATGAAATTGCCGAAGATAAAATGGATAATATTAAACTACTTCATGAGTTTTACGATAAATTTGAACCACTAGTAGAAAAAGCCTTCAAAGAAATGGAAAAGAAAGTACCAGTTGCAACTGGTGAAATTTGTCCAGAATGTGGTGGAGATTTAGTAATTCGTAAGGGTAAATATGGCGAATTTGTTGCTTGTAGTAATTATCCAACATGTAAATATATTAAAAAAGAACAAAAAGAAGTTAAAGAAATATGTAAGTGTCCAAAATGTGACAAAGGCATGATTGTGGAGAGAATTACTAAAAAGGGTAAAATATTTTATGGCTGTAATAATTATCCAAAATGTAATTATGCCCTTTGGTATAAACCAACCGGAGATATTTGCCCTAAATGTGGTGAGTTAATCGTTGATAAAAACGGTAATAATGTTTGTCTAAATTGTGATGAGTCATGATGAGTAATGTTGTAATTTGATAAAAACTACAAAACGAGATGTAACTAAATAAGTGTTTAATGCACTTATTTTTTTCTAATACACTTCAATTGTAAAACATTTAAGTGCGAAAGGAAAAAATTCATAAAAATAAAAAAATGTCAAATGCCAAAAAGTTTTGTGAATTTTTAAACATTTAAATTGACTACTGGTAATAAATAATGTACAATTAATATTACCCTCTCTAAGAGAGGGTAAGGAAGTGAGTAATAAAAATGTATTCCCAATATCCCAACTTGAGTTTTCCAATATGCTCACTTTTTATAGCTAGCTTGTTAATTTTTATGTATTTTAGTACTAAAAATGTAAAAAATAGTGAAACAAAATTATATTCTAAACTGCTCAAATGTACTTTTGTTATCGCTGTATTTACATTTTTATTAACTCTTGGGGTTGATTTTTATTTTAGTAGTTCTACTAATTTAATTTTTGAAATATTATTTAAAATACTTTATTCATTATGGATAATATGGACTTCAATAGTATTTTTATATTTCTCAAATTTAGCTTATGAGAATAATTTAATACAATTAAAGTTATTTAAATATGTTGTAGTAGTTTTAGACATTATCCTAATCTTTTTAATTTTTATAACTTCAATTAATATTACTTACAATAATGGGTATTTTACTACTTCGGGAACTTCTCTACTAATGGTTTTAATCGGAGTATTTTTATATTTGTTTTTAATGATTATTGTAAGTGTAATTAATTATAAAGATAATAAGGATAAGAAAAAATATATACCTTTAATTACTTTGACAATATTATTTGTAATAGTGCTTATTTTAAAGAGTATAGATCACTATATAAGTATTGAAGCGAATGTTACAACTGTTGTTGCTTTAATCATGTATTTTACGATTGAAAATCCCGATTTAAGAATGCTTAACAAACTTAGACTAGCAGAATTTCAAGTAGAAAAATCTAGTAAAGTAAAACTTGATTTTTTATCGAGTATGTCTCATGAAGTAAGAACACCCCTAAATTCAATTGTGGGATATGGTTCTTTAATTAAGGGTGCTGATACTTTGAGTGAGGCCAAAAACTATGCTGGAGAAATAATTAATTCATCAAATGTATTACTTGGTATGTTTGAAAGTATTATTGATATGAAAAAAATAGAAACAAATAAAATTAGTGTAAAAAATAAATATTATGATTTTTCTAAAGAAATTAAAGAATTATTAAGAATTTTAAAACCTAAAATAGTTAATAAAGGTTTAAAGTTAAATGTTAATATAAATTTTAATAATATTTTATATGGTGATATCAATATTATTAAAATGATTATTACTCATATTATGGATAATGCTATTAAATATACAAATGTTGGTAGTATTACATTTAAGGCAAATTATAAAGATGAAATACTTATTATATCTATTATTGATACCGGTATAGGAATAAAAGAGGAAAACTTAGAGAATATTTTTGAAATGTTTGAAAGAGGAACATGTAAAAATTCTAATTTAAATGGTATGGGGCTAGGATTAACAATTGCTAAAAGGCTTACTGATTTACTCGGAGGAAGAATAATAATAAGTTCTGAAATAAATGTTGGAACAAAAGTAACTATATTAATTAAACAAAAGGAGAGAAGAAATGCAAATATTAGTAGTAGATGATAATTTAGTTAATTTAACAATTACAAAGAAAATATTAGAAAAGTTAGGCTGCATAGTAGATACAGTTGATAGTGGAATTAAATGTTTAGAACAAATCAAAAATAAAACTTATGATATAATTTTTATGGATATTATGATGCCCGAGATGGATGGAGTGGAAACATTAAATAATTTAAGAAGCATTGATAATTTTAATACTCCAGTAATTGCTCTTACAGCAGATGCTGGAGTTGATTCAAGAGAAAAATATTTATCTTTAGGATTTAATGAATATATACCAAAGCCAATAAATTTAGAAGTAATGGATAAGGTAGTACATAAAACTTTTTAGCAGATTTATATCTGCTTTTAATATTTCATAAAATTTGATATAATATAGAAGAAATGGTGATGAGATGAAAGATAAAAATGTTGTATTTATGGGTACACCTGAATTTGCAGTTCCAGTACTTGAAATGTTAATTGAAAAAACTAATGTTATAATAATTGTTACTCAACCAGATAAAATAGTGGGCAGAAAAAAAGAAATAAAGTTTAGTCCTGTTAAGGAAGTAGCCATTAAACATAATATAGAAGTATTTCAACCAAGTAAAATAAGATTAGATTATGAACCGTTAAAAGATTTAGATATTGATCTAATAGTTACTTGTGCTTTTGGTCAAATACTTCCAAAAGAAGTACTTGATTTACCAAAGTATGGATCAATTAATGTTCATGCATCAATTTTACCTAAATACCGAGGAAGTGCACCGATTGAATATGCAATAATGAATGGTGATAAAAAAACTGGTGTAACTATTATGTATATGGATGAAGGAATGGATACTGGGGACATTATTAAAATTTCTAAATTACCAATTGAAGATAATGATACTGGTGGCTCTATACATGATAAATTATCAATACTTGGCAAAGATACTTTAGAGTGTACTTTAAAAGATATCTTTAATGGTAATATAACAAGAATTAAACAAGGTGATGAATTTAGTATTGCCCCAAAGATAACGAGAGAAGATGAACATATTGATTTTAATAATAATGGAATTAATATAATCAATAAAATTAGAGCATTTAATCCTAGTCCTTTAGCCAATATTATAATTGATAATAAAGAAATAAAAGTACTTGATGCTAAATTTGTCAAAAAAGATGTAAATAAAGTGAGTGAAATAGTAGAAATTGATAAAGATAAATTAGGTATTAGCTGCAAAGATGGTATAATATATTTGAGCACTGTAAAACCCATGGGTAAAAATATAATGGATATTAAAAGTTTCTTAAATGGCATAGATAAAAAAAGTTACTTAAGAAAGAAGGTTAGTTAATGGAAAATAATAATAATTTTTGGCAATCAGAAAGAGGTAAGGCTTTAATAAAACTAGGAGCTTGGTTTGTATTTATTATTGCCCTAATAGTGTTCGTTGTTGTTAGTGAAAATAATAGTTCTTATAACGAAGAAGAAGATGTACCAAAAGAAAATGAAGGAGAAAATGTTAATCCAGAGCCTACTTATGAATTTGCTTTATTTAATGACATGATTAATAATTTATTAAATAGTAATTATGAGTATAAATATAATATAACTAATAACGAAATAACATATATTTATAATGGGGTAAAATGTAATAATGTAGATCTAGGTTATAAAGAAACTAGTGAAGGAATTATTAAGTATTATCAAAATGAAAATAATACATATCAAGTTATATTAAATGAGTATTTACCAATAACTAATTTATATGAAGGAATAGATACTAGTTTTATAGATTTAGATGTGTTATTTGATAATTTAAGTGAATACTTATATAATACAGTAAAAAATGAAGATACAAGAGAAATAACATATAATAAAGATGGGTATCAAGTAACTGTTACTACTAACTTAGAAGAAATAACTCATATTTCTGTGATTACAGATATAGGAACTTATAATTTAAGTTTTAATGCAGTTGATACATGTGATATAGAGGTTTTAAGTGAATAATATATTTGGAAATACATTAAATGAGTTAGAAGAATATTTTTTAAATATTGGTGAAAAGAAATATAAAGCAGTGCAAGTATATGATTGGTTGTATCGTAAAAATGTTTATGATTTTAATGAGTTTTCCAATATTAAAAAAAGTATTATTGATAGAATAAATAGTGATTTTTCTAATGAGTTTATAAAAATAGAAAAAGTATTAGAAGGAACCGATGTCAAAAAGTTCTTGTTTAGATTACTTGATGGTGAGAAAATCGAAGCGGTTTTAATGGAACATAACTATGGTTTATCGGTTTGTGTTTCCAGTCAAGTTGGCTGCAATATGGGGTGCCGTTTTTGTGAAAGTGGTAGACTTAAAAAAGTGAGAAATTTAGAGGCTTACGAAATAGTAGAGCAAATACTTTTAATAGAAAAATACATTGATAAAAGAATTGATAGCGTAGTAGTTATGGGTATTGGTGAACCAATGGATAATTTTGATAATATTGTTAAATTTATCTCTATTATCAATGATGCTCATGGACTAGCTATTGGGGCAAGACATATTACTGTTTCAACTTGTGGTTTAGTACCAAAGATATATGAATTTAGTAATTTAAACCTTCAAGTTAACTTAGCAATATCACTTCATGCTCCAACAGATGAAATAAGAAATAGCATCATGCCTGTCAATAAAGTGTATAGTATAGAGGTATTAATAGAGGCAATTCGTGATTATATTGCAAAAACTAATAGACGAGTAACCATAGAATATGTTATGCTTAATATGGTTAATGATAAAGTGAGTGATGCTGAAGCACTTGCTAAGTTATTAAAAGGTATGAATGTTTATGTAAATTTGATTCCTTATAATGAAACCCAAAATATTGGTTTTAAGAAAAGCAGTAAAGATAGAATTGATAATTTCTATAATACATTAGTAAAGAATAAAATTAATGTAACCATTCGTCGAGAATTTGGCGGGTCTATTAAAGCGGCCTGCGGGCAATTAAGAAGTGAGAGTGATTAATACGAAATCTTTTTATTTAACAGATACGGGTAAGGTTAGAGAACACAATGAAGATAGTGTTACTATCCTTAAGAATATGAGTGATGAATATTTGATGGTTGTTGCTGATGGTATGGGAGGTCACAGGAAGGGTGAAGTGGCAAGTGCCTTAACTTTAGCGCATTTAGGCAAAAGATTTACTGAAAGCGCTTCAATTGGCACTAAAATTGATGCGGTAAATTGGCTTAATGATAATATCATGGAAATTAATAAAGAAATACTTGATTATGGCGAAGAACATGAAAATTCTAAAGGCCTAGGTACAACAGTTGTAGCAGCTATAGTAACAAAAGAATTTCTAATTTTTGCTAATATTGGAGATTCTTCGGGATATGTTATGAAAAGTGGTAAACTTCATAAAGTTACTAAACCTCATACTTTGGTAAATTTACTTCTCGATGCAGGAAATATAACTGAAGAAGAAGCTAAAAATCATCCCAAGAAAAATGTGCTTATGAAAGCACTTGGAGCTGCTGAAAAAGCTGAACCAGATATATTTGATGTTGATAATGAATCAACTGAAATACTTCTTTGTAGCGATGGGCTTACCTCTATGCTTAGCGATGATCAAATTGAAAAAGTTTTATTAGAAGAAGAACTTACTGTCGAAGAAAAAGTAATAAAATTAATAAAAAAGTGCAATGCTCGGGGGGGAACTGATAATATATCAATTGCCTATTTAATAAGAGAAAGGGCTGATTTGCTATGATTATGAAGGGGCAGAAAATTACTGATAGATACCAAATAATTAAATCAATTGGCGAAGGTGGAATGGCTAATGTATATTTAGCATATGACACCATACTAGATAGAAATGTAGCTGTTAAAGTACTCCGGGGAGATCTGGCTACTGATGAAAAATTTGTAAGGCGTTTCCAAAGAGAAGCTCTATCAGCATCTAGTTTATCTAATCCTAATATTGTTGAAGTATATGATGTTGGTGAAGATAATGGTGAATATTACATTGTCATGGAATATGTCGAAGGAAAACACTTAAAGAATCTTTTAAAAAAGCGAGGAAAACTTACTGTACCAGAAGTTGTTGATATAGTTCTCCAAATAACAAGTGGCTTAAGTGTTGCTCATGATTCTTATATTATTCACAGAGACATAAAACCGCAAAATATTCTCATACTAGATAATGGACTAGTTAAAATAACAGATTTTGGAATAGCTGTTGCTATGAATGCAACTCAACTTACTCAAACAAATTCTGTTATGGGTAGTGTTCACTATCTTCCACCAGAACAAGCTAGTGGTAAGGGTGCAACTCTTCAAAGCGATATTTACTCAATTGGTATTTTAATGTATGAACTTTTAACTGGCAAACTGCCATTTAAAGGAGATAATGCAGTAGAAATTGCATTGAAACACTTAAAAGAACCAATGCCTAGTATAAGAGATGAATATCCAGAAATACCTCAAAGTGTTGAAAATATTATTTTAAAAGCAACCGCCAAGAATCCTAAAAATAGATATGCGGATGCGAGAGAAATGCATGAAGATTTAAAAACATGTTTAGATGAATCAAGAAAGAATGAACTTAAGATTACATTTAAATATCCGGAACATGATTATGATGATACCAAATTATTAAAGACAATTAAAGTAAATGAAAAAAAGGAAAAGAAGAAAGATATAAACACTACAGAAAGTAAGGAAGGTGAAGAAATGAAGCAGAAGAAGTCTAAGAAAAATGATAATGTTTCCCAAAATAAAATAATAATTATTCTAGCTAGTATATTTGTGGGACTTGTAGTTATCATTACAACAATTGTAGTATTAATCCCCTATATCACATCATCGCGTCAGGAAGAAGTTCCCGATGTATCTGGTTATACAGTAAATGAGGCAATTAATGCTTTACAAGATGCTGGATTTATAGTTGCTGATGAACAAAGAGAAGAAGCTAGTGAAACAATACCTGAAGGTAATGTTACGAAAACTTCTCCAGCTGCCGGTTCTATTAGAAAAGAAGGTACGGAAATAATTCTTTATATCTCTTTAGGGGATGTCACTGTTGAAATTGAAGATTATACAGGACAAAATTACAACGAGGTAAAAGGAAGACTAGAAGCTCTAAATTTACAAGTAATTATTGAAAGGCAAGATCTTGCTGAAGGAGAAGATCCAAATGATTATGAAGAAGGAATAATTATTGATCAATCAGTAGAACCAGGTGAAAGATTATCTGAAGGCGATAGAATCACTTTATATATTCCAAATTTAACTAATCAATATCCTAATTTTGTGGAAGATGAATATAGTGTTTCTGAAGTTGAAGAATTTGCATCTGATTATGGAATTAATCTAACAATTAATTATGAAGAAACTACTGAATATGAACCAGGAACTATAATTCGTCAAAGTAGAGCTGCTGGTACTACAGTTGTTGAAGGCGCTAGACTTACAATAATAGTTGCTGCTGCTCCAGGTGAAGTAGAAGAACCATCTACAGATGGAGAATTAGAGTAATGATTGGGCGAATTACTAAACAAATTAGTAATCAATATACGGTAAAAACCAAATCTCAAGAATATATCTGTACAGCGCGGGGAAAATTTAGAAATCTAAATATTTCTCCCGTTGTTGGAGATATTGTAGAATTTGATGATGCAAACTTGCGAATCAATGAAATAAAACCAAGAATCAATATTTTATCCAGACCAACTGTTGCTAATATTGATTATGCCTTAATTGTTACAAGTTTAAAAAAACCTGATTTATCTTATACATTATTAGATAAATTAATTACATTAGTAATTGCTAATAATATCAAACCAATTATTGTTTTAACTAAAATTGATTTAATATCTAAATCTGAGTTTAAAGAATACATTCCAGCATTTAAGTACTATGAGGCATTATATATACCTGTAATATTTAATACAAAATTAAAAAAATTAAAAAAGTTATTAAAGGGTAAAACAGTTGTTTTAGCAGGACAAACTGGAGCTGGTAAATCAAGTTTGTTAAATAAATTAGATAAAAATTTAAATATAGAAACTAAACCTATTAGTGAAGCTCTAAATCGTGGAGTACATACAACAAGACATACTGAAATCTATGAAATAGACAATATATATTTTGTAGATACACCTGGATTTAGTGCTCTTGATTTATCTAATTTATCCCCAGAAGAAATAAAAAATACATTTAGAGAATTTAATAAATATACTTGTGAGTATCAAGATTGTACCCACAACAATGAATTAGGTTGTGGAGTAAAAGAAGCTCTTAAAAAAGGAGCAATACTTCCTTCAAGATATATTAATTATATTAGATTCTTAAAGGAGATTAATGAAAATATTAGTAAGTTACATAAGTAGTAGATATGATTTATCAGAAACTATTAAAAAAATAGATTCATCTATTGCTGATGGAATACATGTTGATTTAATGGATGGAATATATGTTCATCAAAGTAATTCCCTACCAAATTTAGAAAACATATCTAAACCAATTGATATTCACTTAATGGTAGATAATCCTAAGAATTACTTTGCTAAACTCTTAAAATTAAATCCTGTCTGTATTTATATTCATCCTAGTACTACAAACAATTTTTATGATGATTATGAATATTTAAAAAGCAATAATATTGGTTTAGGGGTTGTTATTAATCCCAATGAAGATATAGCAGTATTTGAAAAATATTTTCCTTATGTTAAAAGAGTTCTTTTAATGAGTGTCTATCCAGGCCTTGGAGGCCAATCATTCATAAAGAGTACTAAAGATAGATTAACAGAATTAAAAAATTTTAAAGATAAATATGATTTTGATATATATATAGATGGTGGTATAAATGCTGAAACTATTAAAGATGTAGATTCTGCAGATGGGGTAGTTTCAGGATCATTTATATGTTTAAGTGAAAATTATGATGAGCAAATAAGGAAATTAAAGGAAAACAGATTATGAATGAAAAAAAATTATACAAAGGTTTATTAATGTTAATTGTAATATTCTTAATGTATTCAATATTAAGATATTTTGGACAAATGATTATCTACAAAGGAGAATACATATCAGTAAGTAAAGCTATGCTCTATTTAATATGGGCATATATAGAATTTATTTGGATAAATAAATTAAAAAACAAAAATATCCAAGAATTACTCGGAGGAGTGCATTTTCTTATAACATTTGTTATATTTGTATTTATGGCATCTATCTTACATTCAGTTTTAAGTTTAGCTATATCTCATATAGCTAAAATATTAATAATATTATTTACAATTCAAACTATTATGTCTTTTATTTGCTTGCTTGTTAGTATTAAAAATAATGATAAGAATTTTAATGGTATTAAATATTTAGTAATTGCTATAGATATTCTTATAGGTATTGTAATTATTATAAGAATTTTAATTAATCCAAATGTATCTTTCTTAAATTGGAATTTCTTAGATGGAGAAATGTTAATTATGGCATCTATGGCCCTAGTTAGTACAATCGGAGTAATAGTTTATGATAAGTATCTAAAAATTAAATAACTTATATTATTTTAGAAGATAATACTTTGCTATTATCTTTTTTTTAAAAGTTCATTAATATATATTGCAATAAACAATAAGCTAGGTTATAATCATATATAGAATAGTGATTATAAAGGAAGGTATTTATGGACATAAAAAGATTTAACTTGAAGAAATTAGATTTGAACAAAACAAAAATACTAATTATTACATTGATAGTAACAATATCAGTATTTTTAATAGGGATAAGCTATGCTTATTTTCAAAATCAATTTGGTGATGATGCCAGAAGTGAATTAGAAATATTATCAGGTACTGTAGATAATCTATTTTTTGATATAGAAAAACCATTATATATAAATGCATCAGTATTTAATTTTGGTAGTGGTATGGAAAATATACAAGATGATGCTGATGCAACAGCAACACTAGTACCAAATAATACAACATATGAAGCAACAGCCTCATATAATATATATTTAGTAATTGAAGAAAATGAATTAGAATATACAACAGAAGAACATACACCAGAGTTAGTGTTTAATGTAACAGATCCAAATGGTAACAAAGTAGAAAACATAACAGGATTATTACACTATGAAAATGGATTTGATATAACAACCAGAACTGGTGGATTTCTAATAGCTAGTGATTATGTCATTGAAGCAAATAATGCAGTAACTAATCAAGTATGGAATATATCAATAGAATTTGTCAATTTAGATAGTAATCAAAATGCTAATTTAGATAAAAACTTTAGTGCCAAAATATATATGACAACAGATAAGATGAGTAGTTATAATCCAATTCAAGTCACAAATATTGAAGCTAATCCAACATATAACACGGTAGATACAACACTAAGTCTAACTAATGGAACAGCTCCAGCAGAAAAGTATTATTTTGCAATTGAAGAAGCAGATACAACAACAGGATATATTAACAATAATAATGGAGTAGTAAGATTAGGTAATACTTTAGCTGCTGCAGATACAGTAGAA
>ERZ1643249.844-NODE-844-length-32654-cov-16.074051_pt1 | contig 32654 bp, 37 predicted proteins | sample MGYA00579263_ERZ1643249 | MGnify/ENA primary metagenome ERZ1643249 (study PRJEB29033, sample SAMEA4952264) | chicken gut metagenome | biome: Broiler Chicken; feature: Gastrointestinal Tract; material: Caecum | place: Ireland | collected 2018 | study: Broiler...
TGATATTGATTGTCGGGATTCTACTGACGACAGCCGTTGCAATTGCACTTTGGCTGTTTGACATGAAGAAAGACAGGGCTCGCGGAAATCGGCCTGCCGACGATCAACAGGAAACATGTTTATGAAAATACAAAGAGCAGAAACCGCAGATTTGCAGGCGGTGCACAATATTACAACAAAGACGATATCCGAAGTATACCCCCATTACTATCCGAGCGGCGCGGTGAAGATATTCCTTGACTACCACAATGAGGAGGCCATCGCAGAGGATATCGCAGACGGCAGAGTGTTTTTGTTCCGCGATTCAGACGACAATGCCGTCGGAACTGTTACGCTTTGCGGCAACGAAATCCAGCGGCTGTACGTTCTGCCAGAATATCAGGGCAGAGGCTTTGGCGGAGCGCTGCTTGAATTTGCCGAACAGAAGCTCTTTAAAACTTTTGACGAAGTTATCGTGGAGGCCTCGCTGCCCGCAAAGGGCCTCTATAAAAAGCGCGGCTATTCCGAAACGGAATACCTTTATATGAGGGCCGAAAACGGCGATTTTTTATGCTGGGACAAGATGATTAAACACAGATAAACATTATGCGGCGGGGGTGGAATTTTTTCCGCCCCCGCCGCACGTTTTAAAGCTAACTGTTCAAAATAGCACCAAACGACGCTTCTTTACAAGCAAGTATAAAAAATTGAAAATGAGGTCAGCAAAGATAAAAAGTACGCACGCAGCGGCGACACGCTTTGCGGCCTTTGGAGGTATGCGCAATACCAAACTTTCAAGAAGCGGCCATACCACCGCCATTGCAAACGTTATGAGCACGCCCCACAGGACGGTCATTTCCAGACAGACGTAGCCGAAGAGGTCGAATGTATGGTAACTGTAGTCCCACAGCATTACGCCAAAGACTTTATCGAAGAACAGCGCCGTAAAAAATTCGGCAACCGTGGGGATGAGCGCGGCTAAAACAAAATACAGGCAATACAGCCCGACATACGAGAGGACGCGCGGCGCGGGCGAAAGATCTTTTGCCCTTTCAAAGAGCGGCCTAAGCCTTCCGCCGCACGGCGTGCCTATTATCAGGTATATCGCAATTATGCTGAAACCATAGATAGTGCAGAGCGGAAGCGTGAGAAAGCCCCTGTCGGTCAAATCGTGCCAGTGCAACACGAAATAAATAGTTTCGCCGCACCACCCGAGAAAAGAGATGATGACAAAAAGTATCACAAGGTACGACGCTTTGAGTTTGCGGTCGGCAATATTTCTAAGCGACTTTTCAGTTTGCATTATGCATTGCATGAAAATAATTATAGCCGTCCACAGTGACCGCCGCGGTATTACACGGTGACAGCGGCATAAAAAATTTGTGAAACGCCGTGCGGTTTGGCTATCAATATAAATTTTTGGCTGTTTATTCAATTATTATCAACGTGAAGCCCCGCGGGCGCCGCTCATCGGCGCCCGCGGGGCGGTTTATATTACTTGAGTTTTATTTTTAGCGGTCAAAAGTACCGCCAAACTACGCTCACACTGCAGAACTATATTTGCTCACTCCTCTACCCCACAGAGCTTTGAATATTTATTCTTCAAGTAGTCTATGTAGTAGTGCGGGTTAAAGGGCGCGCCGACGGCGCATTCAAAAATTTCGGCGGGAAACTTGGAGGAGCCGTATTTATGGATATGCTCTTTGAGCCACGCAGCGATCTTGCCAACGTTTTCATCGCCCATGGCTGTATATACGTCGAAGTCTTTGCCCATGGCGGCGAGGATCTGCGCCGCATAAGCCGAACCCAGCGCATATGTGGGGAAGTAGCCTATGTTGCCGCCGTACCAATGCATGTCCTGCACGACGCCTTTGCCCGCATCGGGCACGTCCAGCCCGAGGTATTCCTTGTATTTTGCGTTCCAGATGTCCTCAATATTGTTCTCGGTCACAGTGTCGTCGAACATGCCCTTTTCGATCTCGTAGCGGATGAGCACATGCAGGGGATAGGTGAGTTCGTCCGCCTCGGTGCGGATAAAGCCCGCTTCGGCGTGGTTTATGTAGCGCACGAAGTCGTCGAGCTCCACTCCCTCGAGTTCCTCTCTGAAAAGGTCTTTGAGCACGGGGAAGTGACGCTGCCAGAACTCACGGCTGCGGCCGACGTTGTTTTCAAAGAAGCGCGACTGGCTTTCATGCAGAGCCATGGAGGCTCCTCCACCAGACATAGTACTCTGCAAATCGTCGGAAACCTGAAGTTCATACAGGCCGTGCCCCATCTCGTGAATGGCGCTGAAGATGGAGCTTGCGAGGTCGTTTTCGTAATAGTGATTGGTTATCCTCACGTCGCAGTTGCCGTTATTGTTTGTGTAGGGATGTTCGCTCTCCCCTATCATCGTCTTGTTCTTATCGAACAGCATCACCGTACCGAGGTACTCGCAGAAAATTTTCTGCTTTTCCACGGGGAAGGTGCGCGTTGAAAACGCGGGGTGGACGGGGCGCTGTGCGGACAGCACCTTTTTTATAAAGGGAACAAGTTCGGTCTTTATCAAATCGAAAAACTCATCGTACTTCTTTACCGTCATGCCCTTTTCATACTCGTCCAAAAGTACGTCGTAGCCCTTTAGTTCGTCCGTCTCCTCCCACCTGACATACTTAAGGTTATATTCGAGAATACTCTTTAAATACGGCTTTACGATGCTGAAATCACCGGCGGTTTTGGCCTTTACGAAATTTTCCGGATAGCACTCCAAAAGCACGTTCTGATAGGCAAGATATTCCTCCTTGGGAATTCTTGCAAGCTTGTCGCTGTTCAGCTTTGCCTCCTCCACCTCGTGCCGCAATACAGGGTCGAGATTTTCACGGTCGGCATAAAGATTCTCTATGCTGGCCATATAGCGCCTGCCCGTCTGAAGCTCATAAGCCATTGACGAGAGTTCGACAAGCTGACAGCTGCGGTATGTCCTTGCGGCAGGCGGCATATGCTCCTCCTCCCAACTGTTTAAAAAGAATGTGAGCGACAGGGCGCGCAGGCGCCTGTTTATATCTTCATAAGTTTTTTTTGCACGTCTTGTTTTAGCGTTCATATAAATCTCCTCGGGTATTTTTACAGCTAAATTATAACACCCGGGACAGCATGATGCAAGCAAATACGCGAAACAGAAAACAACAGACAAAGACGCGCAATAAGATAAAAACGAAACTTACTCACGGTTGCATAAAAATCAATTCTATGGTAGAATTAACATGATAAATAAATTAATAGGGACAGCAATATGGATAAAATTATTATGTGCGGCAGAGAGTGGCGCTGGACGAGAGCACCGGAAAGTTTTTCGGCCGCGGACGGCAAAATTGAGATCGTTACAAAACCGCACACCGACCTCTGGCAGAGGACGTATTACCACTTCCGCAACGACAGCGCTCCACTGCTGCAGACTGAAACCGATGAAAAATTCTTTTCGTTTACCGTTAAAACACAGTTTAAAAATGCGGCGCACCGCTTTGATCAATGCGGCGTGGCAGTGTATTATAACAGCGAAAACTGGCTTAAGGGCTCATGCGAGCATGAAAACAACAAATTCCAGCATCTTGGCAGCGTGGTCACGGCAAGCGGTTTTTCGGACTGGGCCACCACCGCCATAGGCGCCGACGTAAAGGAGATATGGTACCGTCTCAGCCGACGCGAGGATGATTTTCGCATCGAATGTTCATTCGACGGGAAGAACTTCAGCCAGATGAGGATATGCCACATGCCCGCAGCCACGGGGAAAGTTCCCTTCGGCATATACGCGTGCAGCCCCGAAAACTCCTCGTTCACGGCAGTATTTTCCGAATTCGAGATAAGCGAATGCCGATGGGAAGCACACGTCGGCCAGCCGCCCGACAAAGAGTAATTCAAGTACAAAATGCATATTTATGTCACGCATAGTACATCATAAATACATTATTGTTTTGCATCATCAGTCGACGACGACATGCGCGATTTACCCCGCGCAACATTTTATTTGACATTTTTTTTGAGGCGCTATATAATAGCGTAAATAACAAATTGAAGAAGGCTGTTTATGCTTACATTAGACAAAGTTTATCACGCGGCCTATGTGCTTAAAGACGTTGCAAGGGAGACGGACATAATTTACTCTCCCACTCTTTCAGAGACGAGCGGCTGCGAAGTCTACTTAAAGACGGAGAATCTGCAGGTGACCGGCTCGTTCAAGGTGCGCGGCGCCTACTACAAGATCTCACAGCTCACCGATGAGGAGAAGAGCCACGGAGTTGTAGCCTGCTCTGCGGGCAACCACGCGCAGGGCGTTGCGCTCGCATCAAAAAAGTTCGGCGTCAAATCCATTATCTGCATGCCCGACGGCGCGCCCATATCAAAAGTCGAGGCCACAAAGAGCTACGGCGCCGAAGTCGTGCTCGTACCGGGCGTCTATGACGACGCGCACAACTATTCCGAAAAACTGCGCGAAGAAAAGGGCTATACATTCATCCACCCCTTCGATGACGACGACGTGATCGCTGGCCAGGCTACCATCGGCCTTGAGATAATTAACCAGCTCAAAGACGTTGACGCTATCGTCGTGCCCGTGGGCGGCGGCGGACTGATTTCCGGCGTTGCATATGAAGTGAAGTCGCTCAATCCGAATATAAAAATCTACGGAGTACAGTCTTCGGGCGCGCCCAGCATGGTGCAGTCGCTTGAGCACCACAAAATAGAGACTTTAAGTTCGGTTTCAACCATTGCCGACGGCATCGCCGTCAAGGAGCCGGGCGAACATACATACAAGCTGTGCGAAAAGTATGTCGACGGCATGGTTTCCGTGACGGACGACCAGGTTTCGGCGGCTATACTTGCTCTCATCGAAAAGCAGAAGATGATAGCCGAGGGCGCGGGCGCCGTTTCTCTTGCGGCGGTGATGTTCGGAAAGATCCCCGATCTGAAAGGCAAAAAGGTTGTATGCCTTATCTCCGGCGGCAATATAGATGTGACAATTTTATCGCGCGTTATAAACCGCGGACTTTTAATGAGCGGCAGGACGACCACTATGACAATAGAGCTTGTGGATAAGCCCGGCCAGCTTGTTGCAGTTTCGGCGATAATTGCAGGCTGCGGCGGCAACGTTACCGCAGTTCTGCATGAGAGGAGCAGCGAAGGTTCGGACGTGAACGGGTGCTACCTGCGCCTGACCATTGAGACCCGCGACTTTGCACACATAAAAGAAATCGAGGACAAACTTACTTCGAGCGGGTTCAAGCTCGTAAAAAGCTGAAGTTAGCCGAGCGCTAAGGAGGATATCATGAAAACAGTTGAAACAAAAAACGCACCTGAGGCGATAGGCCCCTATTCTCAGGCAAAAATTACCGGCGGACTTGTTTTTGCATCCGGCCAGATACCGGTAAATCCCGCAAGCGGAAACATTGAGGCGGATGACGTCGCCGGCCAGACCGAGCAGGTATGCAAAAACGTTGCCGCGCTTCTCGAAGCCGCGGGTTCTTCCATCGACAAAGTTGTTAAAACAGTATGTTTTTTGGCTGACATCGCCGATTTTGCGGCATTCAACGCCGTATATGAAAAGTACTTCACCTCCCGTCCCGCCAGGAGCTGTGTGGCCGTAAAGGATATACCCAAGGGTGCACTCGTTGAGATTGAATGCATTGCAGAATTATAAAAGCTGAAATTTTATAATCGGCATTCTATTTCGGTAAAAACCAGAGCGCATGGCAAAATTTTGCCATGCGCTCTTTTATTATGCCATTCACTCACTAATTGTTGACTTATCAATTAATATGCGGTATAATTAATCATAAGTTTTTTATTAAATCTTACAGGAGTTCAAATCATGAAAACAGCAATTGTTACCGACAGCAACAGCGGTATTACCCAGGCCCTTTCCAAGAAGCTTGGAATATTCACCATTCCAATGCCCGTACTTATAAACGGCGGACAGTTTTTGGAGGACATAAGCCTTACCCAGGAACAGTTCTATGAAAAACTTAAGGACGACAGCTGCCAGGTATCCACTTCCCAGCCGAGCGCATTCGACGTAGGCGAACTCTGGAAGAAGCTGCTCGAGGAATATGACGATATTGTCTGCATACCCATGTCGAGCGGACTTTCAGAGACCTGTCACACCCTCGCCCACCTTGCCGAAACGGAATTTGCCGGCAAGGTATACGTTGTGGACAACAAAAGGATATCCATTACGCAGAAAAGCGCCGTTTACGATGCGATAGAGTTGGCAAAACAGGGTAAAAATGCAAAAGAAATTGCCGAATGGCTCAAAGAGACTGCCATGCAGTCGAGTATCTATATCATGGTGGACACGCTTAAATACCTTAAAAAGGGCGGCAGGCTCACTCCCGCGGTGGCGATGATAGGCACGCTTTTGAAAATTAAGCCCGTATTGCAGATCCAGGGCGAAAAACTCGACCAGTTTGCCAAGGTAAGAAAGCTGCACGACGCAAAGACCACCATGATCGACGCGGTGAAGCATGATATTGCAACGAGATTTGCCGATATCAAGAATGAGCTGAAACTTTCAGTTGCTTATACCGACAAGGACGACGAGGCAAAAATATTCAAAAAAGAAGTTGAAGAGGCATTCGGTATGCCCGTGGAATTTGTCGACCCCCTCTCGCTCTCGGTTTCCTGCCACATAGGCCCGGGCGCGCTGGCGATAGCCTGCATGAGAGCGTGCCATTAAAAGAGTTCACGAAGAATCTTTTGCCGAAAGTAAAATCTTTTTCCGTGAGATCGATATGAGGCTAAAAATTTGATGCCCGCGCCGCAATCTGCGGCGCGGGCATTATTATAAAAAATCGTACAATATGTCACGAAGGGTTGAGGGCGTGCTTTAACTTTACGTTATGCCTGCCGTTATAGATTACGCCTATCACAAAACTGTTCATCATCAGATAACACCAAAGCAGAAAAACGATGACAGACGCAATTTTGCCGTAAAGTTTTACGGGGTTTGCAAAGTACATATATACGGCAAAGCCTCCCGCACACAGAAGCCATAGCAGCACAGTAAACAGGCTGCCGGGGATCACATCTTTGAAGGAAATCTTATAGGGACAGATAAATATGTTCATGAGCGCCGCAACCAATACTGTTATAACAAGAGCAACAGAACAGATTACAAATTGGGACATATATGCATTCATCACCATCCGCAAAATTTGTTCGCCCGCTACCACCGCACCGACCGCTCCCGCAATAAGTATAGCCGTGACAATAATAAGCCCGAGGGAAGTTAAGCGCAGCTTTATGCCGCCCTTTTTAAACTTGCCGTCGTAAATAATTTCGCCGCTGCGCCTCAAATGGTAAAAAAAATTGGTAGACGAATAGAGCGTTGTGATCATTAATACTATACCGGCACCCGATGTTGCGCTCACCGCAGAACTCTGCAATTCCTTTAAGATCGGCATTATAGCATTAAAAAGTGCAAATGAGGACAGACTGTTTAGATCGACGTCGCCGAAAAAGAGCGACAGCCAGAACAGAAAGGGCGCGAGGCTCATGAGAAAGAAATAGACGAGCGTGCCCGCCACCGTTGTAAAGCGCTTATCTGAATAGTATTTATAAATTCCGGCAGCCCGCCCCGCCAGCTCCTTGATTTTTGCAAACATGCTGTATAACTTTATTTTTTGCAAGAAAAGGGTGCGTTATGCGCAAAATCAAAACATAGCGGCGCAGAACGGGGCTTTTTGCCCCGTTCTGGCCGCTATGTTTATATTTTATATGTGACATAGTACTCTGTAAATCAGTCAATTACAGGCACGCCGCAGGGGTGTCGCAACATGTCGGCCGCCTCCGCCTCACCCTTTACCGCGGCGTACAGGCGGTATCCGCCCGAGAAGTTATAGCAATCGTACCCGTTTGCCATGAGTATGCGGCAGACAATGTAGCTCCTCAAGCCGCTGTGGCAGTTGACATATATCTTTTTATCTTTGGGCACTTCGTTCAGGCGGCCGCGCAGCTCGTCGACGGGGATATTTACCGCACCCGTAAAGTGGCCGCCCGCAAACTCCTCCTCCGTCCGCACGTCAAGGATAAAATTATCGGCGTTTACCAGCACATCGGGAAGCTGCCGCCAATTTAATTGCTTTACGCCGCCGAGAACGTTTTCAATGGCGTAGCCGGCCATGTTCACGGGATCTTTTGCCGACGAATAGGGAGGAGCGTAGGCAAGGTCGAGCTCCTCAAGTTCATACGCCGTCATGCCGGCTTTTATGGCGGTCGCAAGCACGTCAATACGCTTGTCTACGCCGTCATAGCCCACGGCCTGGGCGCCGAGTATCTTGCCGCTGCCCCTTACAAAGAGTACCTTGAGCGTCATGTTGCGCGCGCCGGGGTAGTATGTGGCGTGATTTGCGGAGAAGAGCACGACGCTGTCATAATCGTACTCCGCCGCCTCTGCGGCGGCCGAGTTGAGCCCCGTAAACGCGCAGGTGAGGCCGAACACCTTTATGACAGAAGAGCCTATGCCGCCCGTATAGACCGCAGATCTTCCGAAGATATTGTCGGCGGCGATTCTGCCCTGCTTGTTGGCGGGGCCCGCGAGGGCAAACAGCGCATCTTTGCCCGTGACGCTGTTTTTTATCTGAACGGCGTCGCCCACTGCATAGATATCGCTGTCGGACGTGCGCATATGCTCGTCCACCACAACGGCCCCCTTTAACCCGAGCGCAAGGCCCGCCTCCTTTGCAAGATGAGTTTCGGGCAGAACGCCGAGGGCGACTATGGCGAAGTCCGCAGCGTACTCCCTGCCTCCCGCAGTAATTTTTACGCCGCCTTCGGCGCCCTCAAGCCCCTCTACCCTGGACGAGAGGACGAGTTTTATACCGTTTTGCCTCAGCTCCGCATGCAGAAAACAGGCTATTTCGTAATCGGTCTGCGGAAGCACCTGCTCCCTGCCCTGAATGAGGGTGACTTTTATGCCGCGCGAGACGAGATTTTCGGCCGCCTCAAGGCCTATGAAGCCGCCGCCTGCGACGACGGCAGTTTGGGGAGACTGCTCCCTTATAAAATCGTCAATCGCAAAGGTATCTTCCACCGTGCGCAGGGTAAAGATGCGGCGGCCGTGCGCGCCGTTGGGAAGTATAGGCCGCGCACCCGGGGAATAGATGAGCTTATCGTAGCTCTCCTCATATTCGCCGCGGGGCGAGCGCACAAATACCTTTTTGTTGGCGCGGTCAATTCTGACCACCTCGCTGTTTACGCGCACGTCGATATTGAAGCGCGCTTTAAAACTCTCGGGCGTCTGCAGGGTGAGCGCCGAGCGCCGCTTAATTTCGCCGCCTATGTAGTATGGAAGCCCGCAGTTTGCATACGACACATAACCGCTGCGCTCAAATATAATTATTTCTGCCCTTTCGTCGAGCCTTCTGAGGCGCGCCGCGGCGGTAGCGCCGCCTGCAACGCCGCCTATTATAACAACTTTCATATCGGGTTACCTTTATTTTGATTTCATTGCAACAAATATTATATCACGGCGCGCACATTTTTACAATAGCTGTCTAAAAAAATCGGTATAACTGCGTCATAATAATTTTATTGACATTGATGCGGCGCGCGGAAATTTTCCGCGCGCCGCATCCGCTTTTACGCCACACATATTACTATGTTAATTACCCCGCACATCAAATCAGTTGCGTTTTGTGCGCGAATGGAAGATGAGCGACATTATAAACGAGAACACCACCGCCGCCGTGACGCCCGCGCTTGCGGCGGAGAGCGAGCCCGTCACCGCATAGAAAAAACCCTTCTCCGCCCCCTTTATGGCGCCGTTTGCGAGCAGGTACCCGAACCCCGAAATGGGCACGGTCGCGCCCGCGCCCGCAAAGTCAACAAGCGGCTGATAGAGCCCGAGAGCCGTGAGCACCACGCCGCCGAGCATGAAAAACACGAGTATCTTGCCCGACGTTAATGACGTTATGTTTATTATGATCTGCGCTATCACGCAGATAGCGCCGCCCACGGCAAAGGCCTTTAAATACATGAACAGTATTTCAATTATCTCTTCGGTAAACATATCCCCCCCCCTACTTTACGCCGCCCTGCGCAAGACTTTTGAACTCGACGGCGTGACTTATGCAAGGGATGCTCTCTCCCTGGCCCGACGACACAGTTGAGAGCAGTGCGCCCGTGGCGGCGAACAGCGCCCTCTTATACAGTCCCGCGCTCATCTTTGTGAAGATGTATGAATTCATGACCACGGCCGAACAGCCCGCTCCGCTCCCGCCCTGGAACTCGTCCTCTATCACTTTATATATTATCTCACCGCAATCGACGTGATTTTTGGAGATATCGAAGCTCTTTTCCCACATGAGGTCCTTGAGTATTCTGCTGCCGAGCGCGCCGAGATCGCCCGTGACGATTATATCGTAGTCGGAAGGCTGCGTGCCTGTATCCTTGAAATGGCGGATGAGCGTGTCCGCCGCCGCGGGGGCCATCGCCGCGCCCATGTTGTTCACGTCGGTCACTCCCCAGTCGCGCACCCTGCCCATCGTGGCGCCGGTGATGGCTATGTCGCCCGTATCCGCGGAGATGACGCACGCGCCCGCGCCCGTCACCGTCCACTGAGACTGCGGCGGACGCGTACAGCCTAGCTCCAGCGGGTAGCGGTATTGCCTCTCCGCCGAGGCAAAGTGGCTGCCAGTTGCCGCGACGCAGTTTTTGGCATAGCCGCCGTCGACGAGCACCGCCGCGAGCAGCATGCTCTCGCTCATAGTCGAACAGGCGCTGTATAGTCCCAGAAAGGGGAACTGGAAGTCGCGGGCGGCAAAACTTGCCGAAATTATCTGGTTTAAAAGATCGCCCGAAAACATGGCGTCGATATCCCCGTCGGTTAACTCCCCCTTTTCGACGGCGAGGCTTATCGCGCTTGAAAGCATCTTGCACTCGGCCTTTTCGTAAGTACTCTCGCCGTACATGTCGTCACCGAGAGTTATATCGGCATATTCGCCTATGATGCCCTCACGCTCCTTTGAACCGCAGACGGCGGCAAACGAGCGTATGCGCGGGCACGTTTTAAAAAACAGCGTATTACCCTTCTTCATAAACCCAAAACGTTAAATAAAATAGTAAATTATGCCGACGAGCACGCCCGAAAACACGCCGTAGACTATTATTGCGCCCGCAACTGTGAACATCTTTGCGGCGGTGCCGTATATATAGCCCTCCGTGCGGAATTCAAGCGCGGGCGAGCACACCGAGTTTGCAAAGCCCGTTATGGGCACTATAGAACCCGCGCCTGCATGGCGGCCTATCCTGTCGTACACACCCACCCCCGTTAAAAGGCAACCCATGAATATCAGAATGACTGACACCGCGCCCGCGAGCTCGTCCCCCGAGAGGCCGGCAAACTCAAGCATGTAGCGCAGAAACTGGCCTATCGTGCAGATGAGGCCGCCCACCCCGAACGCAGCCAGGCAATTTTTGAAGTGCTTTGTGGGAGGGTCGAGTTCGCGCACATACCTTAAATAATTCTCGTTGCAGTTCTGCGCGTTTTTACCTGTCATTCTTTATGCCCGTCTCCTTCTGTCCCTTAAAGCAGCTCTCACGCTCGTCGCGGCGCGAAAGATCTATCTCCCTCCTTATGCCGCGGCCGCACACATGCAGTTCACTGTCAATCCCGCGTCCGCTCATTGTCTGTACCTCTTTTCAGTCATATAGAGCATGAATTTTTCGGGCAGAACGCGGCTTAAAAGCCTGTAGGCGGTATTCTTTGCGCCGCAGGTCTTGATGAGAGGAGGGTTGTCCGCGTTGATCACCTTGTACATATCGTCGGCGACTTCGGCGGCGGACATGCCGCCCTGCTCCATTTTTGCAAGCGCTTCCACCGCCCTGTTCATGCTCTTTGCATATACGCCGCTCTCGTCCTCGGAATAGATCTTGCGCTTGTAAGTAAAACCCGTGGCCGTGCCGCCCGGAAGGAGGGCGGTCACCTTTATGTCGTAGTCCTTGAGTTCCTGGTTTGCCCCGCGCGCAAGCATTTCGAGCGCAGCCTTTGAGGCGGAATAGAAACTGTCGAAGATGATGGGGATATCTCCGCCAAGGGAGCCTACGAGAATTATGCGCCCGCCGCCCTCCTTCATGAAGGGCACAGCCGTCTGGACGGCCCTCAGGGCACCGAAATAATTCACCTCGAAGAGGTACCTGTAGTCGCCTTCGCGCGCGTACTCTATGGGCGCTGCCATGGAGCAACCCGCGCAGTAGACGAGAAGGCTAAGCCCGTACTCTTCAGCGATAAGACCGATGTTCTTAAAGGCGTCCTCCTCCGTAACGTCGGCGCAGATGTTGTTTACCTTTATGTTTATGCAGGGCGTGCGCGAGATGTTGAACACCCGCCAGCCGCCCTCCGTGAGGCGAAAGACCGTTTCGCACCCGATGCCCGAACTGCCGCCCACGACTATGGCGGTGCGGGACTTTTCAGACGTTTTGCTCATACCGTTATTGTGCTTAAAACGGGCAAAAAATATACTGCCGCAAGGAAAAATAAACCAAAGCGGCGCTGCGAAATTATAAACGTGCGCCACGGCGCTGCACACCATGCGGCAACAGCTTGCGGCAGCTAATCAGCCGAAGGCTATATCCAGCGCCATCATGAGCACGAACCCGAATATTACGCCCAAAGCGGCCTTTATTTTTCCACTTTTAAAACTTTCGGGAATGAGTTCCGAGCAAACAACGGCGAGCATGGCCCCCGCAGAAAAAGAGAGCGCAAACGGCAATATCCACGTGACGAGCGATACTGCGAGCGCGCCTACCACGCCTGCGACGATCTCCACCGCACCAGAAAGCTGGCCTATAAAAAAGCTCCTCGCCCGCGACATGCCGTTCGCCCTCAGGGGAAAAGCCACGCACATTCCCTCGGGAAAGTTCTGAATGCCTATTCCGACGGCAAGCATGAGCGCCGCCACACCCTCCACCGCGCCCCCCGAAGCTATGGCGCCGAACGCCACGCCTATAGCCAGACCTTCCGGCACATTGTGAGCGGTGACGGCGATCACCATGACGGCGCATCTCTTCTTTTTACCGTCGGAAAAAGCATGCAATCTGCCTATAAGGACATCAGTTAAAATTATCAGCAGCCCGCCGCAGGCAAAGCCCAATGTAAGCGTGATATACGAATAGTCCTGCCCGTATTCAAGGGCGGGAAGAAGAAGCGAAAAGAACGTGGAGGCAAGCATTATGCCCGCCGCGCTGCTCATCATAAAACTGAACGCGCTTTGGCTGACCTTTTTATATATAAAAACAAGCGAAGCACCCGCCGCGGTGAGCGCCCAGGTAAAAGTTGTGGCTATAAGCGCCTGTAGCCAGCCGCTCAGCTCAAAAAACCATTGCACAGTGTTTCTCCCGTAAAATTACTTAGTATCATTTTACGCGGAAGCCTGCGCGCGGCGTTACTTTAAAGGCAAATTGCAGCACCATGCAAAATATAAAGTACTATACTTAACATAAACATATAAAAATAACAGCGCAAAGGACAACGCATAAAGCGCCGCCGACAGACCGTCGGCGGCGCTTTTGTAATTTTTATTAATATCAGAAACTCTTTACAGCGTTGTTTTTGTACGTGGTGAATCTAATAGTGTAGCCGTTCGTCTCTATTGGATCGGAAGCATACACGAGCTCGAAGTCTGGATTTTTATCGAGGTCTTCAAAAAAGGCGTCGGCGTCACCCACCGCGTCGACCTTGGTCACGAGCACCTCGTCGCAATAGGGAAGCAGAGTTTTATACATCATGGCGCCGCCTATCACGAACACCTTGGACTGATCGTACTTCTTTATCTCGGCAAACAGCTCGCCGAGGGAATTTACTATGATGCAGTCGTCCCTCTTCTCCCCGTCGGGCCAGAGCACGATGTTGGTGCGGTTTTTGAGCGGCCTGCCGCCCGGAAAAGATTTGAGAGTATTGGAACCCATGATCACGACATTGCCTGTTGTCGTATCTTTAAAAAATTTCATATCAGCGGGAATGGAGAACATAAGCCCGTTGGCCTTGCCTATGCCCCACTTTTTGTCGGCATGCAGTATTGCTTTCATTTTTACCTCTGTTTATATAATTATACCACGCATAATACTGTGCAAAACTTCTTATTGTGAGACATTACTCCGCAACGGGAATATCATACTTCTTTTTATTGCACTCATAGTTCACAAGTTTGAAGCTGTCGACCGTGAAGTCGTAGAAGTTTTTAATATCGATGTCGATCTCAAGCCTCGGCGCGGGATAGCGGGGCATACCGATAATCTCTTTCACAATGGGGATGTGCCTGTCGTAAATGTGCGCGTCGGCAATGACGTGCACAAGCTCCCCCGCCTTCAGCCCTGAAACCTGCGCAAACATCATCAGCAGCACTGCGTACTGCACGACGTTCCAGTTGTTTGCAGTGAGCATATCGTTGGAGCGCTGGTTTAAGATGCCGTTCAATGTATCTCCCGACACGTTAAATGTCATGGAGTATGCGCATGGATATAAATTCATCTCGTGCAGGTCTGCAAACGTATAGATATTTGTAAGTATCCTGCGACTGGCGGGATTGTGCTTTAAATCGTACAGTACCCTGTCGACCTGATCGAACTCTCCTTCGCGGTATTTGTGCTTTACGCCGAGCTGATAGCCGTAAGCTTTGCCTATACTGCCGTTTTCGTCCGCCCACTGATCCCAGATGTGTGAATGGAGATCGTGAATGCTGTTGCTCTTTTTTTGCCATATCCACAGTATCTCGTCTATGCACGAGCGAAAAGCCGTACGCCTTATCGTTAAAACGGGGAACTCTTTTTTAAGGTCGTAGCGGTTGACTATGCCGAATTTCTTAACGGTGTGCGCCGGCGCGCCGTCGCTCCACCTGGGACGCACTTCAAGGTTTGTGTCCCACACGCCGTTCTCCATAATATCATTCATATTTGCTATAAAAATATCGTCGGCTAAACTCAAAGCTCTTTCCTCCCGTAATCTTTCCGCTCATCTTCGCGGCATTTTATCTATTTTAACATTTAACGGGCGCGCCGTCAAATATTTATTGTAAAAGCAAGCGCGGCGGGTGCAAAAATCTGCGCCCGCCGCACGCGCTCTGTATGACCTTGTATCAGAATGCGTCCTTTTCAGTCCTGCTCCACTTCTTTGCAATGAACCGGAGTTTTATGCGCTGAGGAATGAGCGCGGTGAACGCGCGCATGAGCTTGTTGGCGACGCCCGGGATATATTTCACCTTGCCGCGCTCTGCCGCCTTTAAGCTGTGTTCGGCAATGAACTGCGGCGATTTTGCGGCTACCCTGCCCCATGAGCCCTGCGTCTTTATATACTCCACCACGTCGGGACGGGTGTATACCGCGCCAGGAAGCACCGCCGTGACCGTGACATTCTGCCCCTTGAGTTCGGCCGCAAGCGAGACCGAAAAGCTGGTCAGCGCGCCCTTCAAGGCACTGTAGATGGCAAAATAGGGCATGGGATAGAGCCCCGAAACGCTGGAGATGTTTATTATCGATATGTGCGGGGCGCGGTATTTTAAACAGAAGCGCGAGAGAGATACGGCGGCCTCGAACAGCACGCGCGACTGAAAGATTATTTTTTGCTCGTCGTACTTTAAAAAGGCCTTCTGGATATCCGCGCCCGCAACGTTTACCAACCTTGAAAATCTGTGGCCCGCGGCATCGGCAAACAACTGAGCACGCGTGCTCTCATCGCATAAGTCGCACGGAAAACACTTTACATGCACAGGAGGAAATTCTCGCTCAAGCTCCTCCTTCAGCGCCGCAAGTTTGTCCGCACTCCTGCCCGTTATGAAAAGATTTTCACCGCGGGCGGCGAGAGCAAAACAGAACGCCCTTCCTATATAACCCGTCGCACCCGTGACAAGACAAAATTCGGGCGAAAATTCAAGTACTATGTCACGCAGAATACCCCTGTCTGCGGGAGCCCACTGTTCTTCGTCTAACTCGGAAAATGGTATAAAGCGGCACTCCTCGTGCTCCTTTACAGTATAACCTGAGAGCATTTCGCAGAGGTACACAGTTATGTTCACGATTTTATCGGGGTATTCAAACCGCGCCGAACTTATGGGGCGCAATACAGCTATAGACAGGTCGAGCTCCTCGCGGCACTCGCGCATAAGCGCGCGTTCGCCGCTCTCCCCCTCTTCTACCTTACCCCCGACAAATTCATATTTATGTATCACATACTCGCTGCCGTAAGAGCGCCTGGCCGCAAACAGTCTGCCGTCTGAAATGAAGGCCGCGCCGACAACGTTTATCGAACTCTTCATACACAGCATTTTAGCACTATAGCGAAGTTTCGTCAAACAAAGAGCCGCCGTGCGCTTAAAGTTTAAAGCGCACGGCGGCAATTGACATTACGGCATTAAAAATTTATTGAGGCTTTAATGTTATGGCGACGCACAGGCGTACGTCAGATGATATTGAGCATAAAGCGCCGTAGCCGCATTAATCTTCAGCTGCACCAACCACAGGAGCCGCACCAGCCGCTGAATGACGAACCGGAGCATGCGTTACAGGAAGAGCACGAGCCGAAGCCCGAACGGGAGCTGCCGCAATTGCCGCAGTTTGAATTTGAAAGCCCGTACAGGGAATTATAATATGAGTTGCCCCATGAATTGCAACAGGAGTTACAGCAGGAGTTGCAACAAGAGCAACGGCTGCCCGAGAACAGGTTTAAAAGCCCGGGCCAATACCACGAGCACGAGTTGCCGCAGCATGAACAGCAGTTATTTCCACAGCCGCTGCCCGAACGCGAATTGCCGCATGAATTGCAGGAAGAGCACGAGCCGAAGCCAGAGCGGGAGCTGCCGCAATTGCCACAGCTTGAATTATAATTAGAGCACATTTGTATATATCTGTCCTTATCTTTTATAGGTAATGACGGGTGCGCCTATTTCCACGCGCCCGCCCTTACACTATTATATGAATTTTTACACACAAATGGCACGAAAAAAGCGGCCGACAAAAAAGTCGGCCGCCTTGATTCAAGCTATCAGCACTCGTCTGAATTCATATTTTCAAATTACTTGTTGAAATACCTCTTCAGAAGGCCTGCAAAACCTGCGCCGTGGCGCGCCTCGTCCTTGGCCATCTCATGAACGGTGTCGTGAATGGCGTCATAGCCGAGCTGCTTAGCGCGTTTTGCAAGTTCAAACTTGCCCTCGCATGCACCCTGCTCTGCAGCGGCACGGAGTTCGAGGTTCTTCTGAGTTGAGTTTGTTACAACTTCGCCGAGAAGTTCTGCGAACTTGGATGCATGATCTGCCTCTTCATAGGCATAGCGCTTGTAAGCCTCGGCTATCTCGGGATAACCCTCGCGCTCTGCAACCCTAGCCATCGCAAGGTACATGCCGACTTCGGTGCACTCACCCTCGAAGTTGGCGCGGAGACCCTTCATTACTTCTTCATCTTCTACAACGCCGTCGCCTACATGATGCTCGCAGGCATATACGGGAGCCTTGCCCTCTTCAACGGGTACAAACGTGGTAGCCTTGCATACGGGGCAAACTTCTACGTCATCTTCAACGATGGCGCCGCAAACGGTACATCTTTTCATAATTATAAAACTCCTTACATTTATTAATATTTAATCTTAATAAGATTATATCATATGTTATTTCAAAAATCAAGCCCTGAGCGAAAATTTTTCATGTAAAATTTGTAAATAATTTGTGTAATCCTCGGCAAAGAGGCTTGCGCCGTAGCTTTTTAGCTGTTCGCGCGTTCTGAAGCCCCACAGCACCGACACGCATTCAATGCCTGCGTTTTTTGCAGTCAGGTAGTCGGTTTCGCCGTCGCCGGTGAATATACATTCGCTCTTTTGTATGCCGAGAAGTTTTATTATATGTTCGGTACCTGCGGGGTCGGGCTTCAAGGGGAACTGCCCCTGACCGAGAACTATGTCAAAGCCGTATTTGCCGAGCTTCTGGGCGCATACGTTTCTTGTTGCCGCCTGCGGCTTGTTGGAGAGCACGCACAATTTTATGCCCGCGGCCTTTAAACGGGTGAGAGCCTCGTCCTCGCCGGGATACAGGCAGGTGAGCCTGTTATCGTAGGCGGCTTGCGCGGGGCAGTAATACTCGTACACGGCTTGCACGAGCTGCTGTTTATCCTGCGGCACAGCGCGCTTTACAAGATTGTATGCGCCGTCGCCGAGCATGGCATGCAGTTTTTCAATGGGGACGGGCGGCAGGCCGAAGTGTTGCAGCGCGCCGTTAAGCACGAACTGTATGTCGGGCGCGGTGTTTAGAAGCGTGCCGTCCAAATCAAATATAATGGCTTTTATCATTTGTCTATTATATAACCCCTAAATCGCGATAAAAAACATTTTATACTGCAGAAAGCATGCCCGCCACAGCGGCATACTATTTTTAAAATAATAACTCTGCGCAAGGCGAATTTAGTTCGCCGCAAAGCGCGACACAATTGGCTGCGTAAGCATGCTCACTGGAAGCGAAAGTCGGCGATTATATATTAGTGGGCCATAAAACATCGCCGACAGAGAAACTTAGTTTCTCCAAATCACGGAATTTGTCTGCCGTTTCCCTTCAGGAGCCTCGGCAGAGTGTCGTTAGGCTCGCGCGGGCGCAGCCCGAACGAAAAATTCGTGAACTGTTTTACATCTTCTCCGGCACGCCTATGCCGAGCAAAGCGAGAGCATTTTTGAGCGCGGTGAGCGCCGCCGCGGTGAGGGCAAGGCGAAAGTTCTTTTTGTCGCCCTCGGCGGTTAAAATCTTGCAGTCGAAATAGAACTTATTGAACTTCTGCGCAAGGTCCACCGCAAAACGGGCGACAATGCTCGGCTCGTACTTTTCCGCCGCGTCCTTAACAGCCTGAGGGAAAGCAGAAATCGCCTTTACCACCTCCGCCTCCTGCGGGAGAAGCTCGGAGATTTTATACTCCCCGGGCACGCCGCCCTTTTCTAACACGGAGTTTGCGCGCGCGCAGGTGTACTGAACGTACACACTCGTCTCGCCCTCGAAACTTAAAACCTTGTCATATGAAAAGACGATATCCTTTATCTTGCTGTTGTAGAGCGCGCCGAAAATTACGGCGCCCACTCCCACCTTTTCAGCTACATCCTCTTTATTTTCCAGCTCGGGATTCTTTTCGGAGATGATAGCATACGCCTTTTCCTCACATTTTCTGATCACGTCTTCAAGCCACACCACCTTGCCCTTGCGGGTGGACATAGCGCCGTCCTCTAAAGAAACCATGCCGTAGGCGACGTGGACGAGGTCCTTGGCCCACTCCTTTCCCATGAGCTCGAGCACCTTGAAGAACTGCTTGAAGTGCAGGTTCTGCTGGTAGGCGACGACGTACAGGCACTTATAAAAATCGTAAGTATTTTTACGATAGATAGCCGCGGCCAGGTCGCGCGTAGCATAGAGCGAGGCACCGTCCGAACGAAGAATGAGGCAGGGGGGCATGCCGTAAGGCTCCAAATCGACTATCTGTGCGCCGTTGCTCTCCTTTAAAAGGCCCTTCTCGCGAAGTTCGTCTATCACGGGCCCCATTTTATCGGTATAAAAGCGCTCGCCCGCGTAGCTGTCGAACGTGACGTTGAGCTTCTTGTATATGCCCTTTACGTATTCGAGCGTGAGATCTTTGAACCAGTCGAAGAGTTCGTTGGCCTCCTTGTCGCCGCTCTCAATCAGGCGGAAGTATTCGCGCGCCTCGTGCTCCATCTCCTCGGTGGCCTCGGAGTTGAAGCGGACGTATAAATCGTTTATGGCGTGTATGCCGCCCGCCTGCACCTCCTCTCTGTTGCCCCAGCGCTTGTAAGCGCAGATGAGTTTGCCGAACTGCGTGCCATAGTCGCCGAGATGGTTGATGCCGACGGCCTTGTAGCCCAAAAAGTTGAATATTTTGTAGAGCGCGCCGCCTATGGCCGTCGTGGACAGGTGCCCTATGTGGAAAGGCTTGGCGATATTGACAGACGAATAGTCTATGCAGATAGTTTTGCCCGCCCCCTCGCCGGATGCGCCGTACCTTTCACCCTTTGCAAGTACCTCGTCGATAGTTTCGCGCGCGAGGGCAGATTTGTTTACAGTGAAGTTTACATAGCCATTTACGGCCTCCGCCCGCTCTATCACCTCATCGGCGGGGTAGTTTGCGGCGATATCCTGAGCGATCAGTGCGGGGCTCTTGCGCAGCACCTTTGCAAATTTGAAGCAGGGAAGGGCGTAGTCGCCCATCTCCGAATTGGGGGGAAGGGCGATCGCGGCATAGATATCCTCCTCCGAAAGGCCCTCCGCCGCTATTTTTTGTGCAATATGCTTTTTATAGTCCATAATTCACTCGCTTTTGATTATTTGAAATAATTTTAGCATACGGGGCAAAATTTGGCAAGTTAAGCCGTAAAGCGTTTTGATTATTTTTAAAAATAAGGTATAATAGCGTTGTTATAAAAATGAATTAAAGTTGCGGCGGCGCGGCGATTGCCGCGCCGCCGCATAAGAGGTAAATTTATATGAAATTAGGAGTTGTGGGGCTGCCCAACGTGGGCAAATCGACACTGTTCAACGCGATAACGCATGCGGGCGCAGAAGCGGCGAACTACCCCTTCTGCACGATAGAACCAAATGTGGGCGTGGTCGCCGTGCCCGACGAGAGACTTGACAAACTGGCGGCGCTGTATAACAGCAAAAAGGTCACCCCCGCCGTCGTCGAATTCGTCGACATTGCGGGCCTCGTTAAGGGCGCTTCGCAGGGCGAGGGATTGGGCAACAAGTTTCTCTCGCACATACGCGAGTGCGACGCCATTGTGCACGTCGTGCGCTGCTTTGAGGATCCAAACGTTACGCACGTTTCAAACAAGATCGACCCCATTGCCGACATAAAGACGATAACGCTGGAGTTGATACTTGCCGACATCGAGGCCGTAACCAAGCGCGAGGACAGGATACGCAACACCGCCAAGGGCGGCAACAAGGAGGCCGCGGCCGAATATGAACTTTTGGAGCGGCTGGAGAAGTTTTTGAGCGACGAAAAGCCCGCCCGCCTCTTTGAGTGCACCGACGAGGAACAGCCGCTCATCGACAACCTCTTTTTACTCACGGCAAAGCCCGTCATCTACGCGGCCAACATTTCCGAGATGGATATGGGCAGGCCCGAGGACGAGATACCCAACGTCGTGAAGGTCAAGGAATACGCCAAAGCCGAGGGCAGCGAAGTGCTTGTGATATGCGCAAAGACCGAAGAGGAGCTCTCGCAGATGGCGCCCGAGGACAGCGCAATGTTTTTGGAGGAGCTCGGACTCAAGGAGAGCGGCCTGAACAGGCTGATAAAGAAGAGTTACGAGCTTTTAGGGCTGATATCCTACCTCACCGCGGGCGAAAAGGAGACGCGCGCGTGGACTATTGTAAAAGGCACGAAGGCACCGCAGGCGGCGGGAAAAATTCACAGCGACTTTGAGCGCGGCTTTATACGCGCCGAGGTCGTGGACTATGAGACCCTTTTAGAGTGCGGCGGCTACAACGGCGCGCGCGAAAAGGGCAAAGTGAGAAGCGAGGGCAAGGACTACGTTATAAAGGACGGCGACGTGGTGCTGTTCAGATTCAACGTATAACTTTGCTCAGATTGTAAATATACAAAATAATATGAGAAGGAGAATATCATGAAAAAAGCCTATAAAAGATTTGCCATTCTGACGATTTCGGCGGCGCTTGCGGGCGTTGTTGCGCTGGGCGCATGCTCGCTCGGCGGCCAGACGGGCGGCGACGATACCGACCCCGACGACCCCGCGATTGACAACAATGACCCCACGCCCGAACCTGAGGAGAAGTACAGCCAGATACTGCAAGACGTGCTTGAGAGCGATTATTATGCAGAACTTACCGATAGGTACGAAGCTGCTTGGCATTACCCAATCACAAAAGCACATGAGGCGATACCATATGCTTTCCTTAGCCGAGAGGGCTTTGACATACAGGCCATAAAGGACGAAGAGATAGACTGCGACAGCGTGGCATACATAAAAAATGACTATACGAGCACCCTCTACCTCTCCACCAAGGTGGTGACGGACGGAGCCGACCCCTATTACACCTGCTACACGCTGAGCTACCCCCTGACCGACAAGGAATATGACGACCTTGCGATGCTGCACCAAGAGAAATATATTCAGGCGCCTTACTTCATACAGGAGTTAGACAATCAAAAGACTGCCGAAGTGATATCAAAAGCCAGCATAACGGTTGAGGCGTACGATGGATTATTAAAATCATTTATAGACGATAAAAATTATTCGACGAGAGTTTTTGGCACAGACGACCTGGAAATGGACTTTTTAGATTTCAGCGTAAATGATAATACGTTTGAAGTAAATTTGCGTACATGGCCATATCGAGGCAATAATACAAGTACAATGGTCATGATTGTACGTAATGGGCAATTGAGAAATCTTCATTTAGTACCATCTCTATCAGTTGCTCCAGTTTCCACATTACCATACAACTCTTCTGTATTTATTGGACCAGATTTTGATTGGAATCCAACCAATAGAGACGAATTCAACACCAACTACGATTCTTTGACATATTTTGACAGCAGTGCAATGTATAATTTACATTTGGGCACAGACCTTTAACATAATAACTTTAAGATAAGCGGCGGGGCGCGCAGATTTATCTGCGCGCCCCCGCTTACCGCTTACTTTACAATAATTGCAAGTTCTACTTTTAAAGTGGTAAAGCAAAAATTAAGCCCGCGGCAAAAGCCGCGGGCTTGTACTTTTTTTAATATTAAATTACTTGAGTTCGGCGAAATACTTGATAGTACGAACCATCTGGGAAGTATAGGAGTTCTCGTTATCGTACCATGCAACTACCTTTACAAGCGTTGTGCCGTCGCCCATGGGCATGCACTTCGTCTGGGTAGCGTCGAACAGAGAGCCATAGGTCATGCCGACGATATCGGAAGATACGATCTCCTCTTCGGTGTAACCGAAGGATGCGCTGGATGCGGCCTTCATAGCGGCGTTAACGGACTTGGCGTCTACTTCGCCTTCGCAGATAGCGATGAGCTGGGTAAGCGAACCGGTGGGTACGGGTACGCGCTGTGCGCAGCCGTCGAGCACGCCGTTGAGTTCGGGGATAACGAGGCCGATAGCCTTGGCAGCGCCCGTAGAGTTGGGAACGATGTTAACGGCGGCAGCCCTTGCACGCCTTAAATCGCCCTTGCGATGAGGTCCGTCGAGAACCATCTGGTCGCCGGTGTAGGCGTGAATGGTAGTCATATAGCCCTTCTTGATCTTGCAGAACTTGTTGAGGGTATCTGCCATGGGTGCAAGGCAGTTGGTGGTGCAGCTTGCAGCCGAGATAACGGTATCGGTGGGCTTTAAAGTCTTTTCGTTAACGCTGAATACGACGGTGGGAAGGTCGTTGCCCGCGGGAGCGGAGATAACGCACTTCTTGGCGCCTGCGGTGATATGCGCGGAAGCCTTTTCTTTGGAGGTATAGAAACCGGTGCACTCCAAAACTACGTCTACGTCGAGTTCCTTCCAAGGAAGGTTAACGGCGTCTTTCTCTGCATAGATCCTGATGGTCTTGCCGTTTACGGTAATCGAATCTTCGCCCGCGGTCACGCTGTCGGCATACTTATATCTGCCCTGAGCAGAATCGTACTTGAGAAGATGAGCAAGCATCTTGGGGCTGGTAAGGTCGTTGATAGCGACGATCTCATATCCCTCAGCATCGAACATCTGCCTGAAAGCGAGGCGGCCGATACGGCCGAAACCGTTGATTGCAACTTTTACGTTTGCCATAATTTTTGTATTCCTCCGAATTTAATAATAAAGTACAAAGTGTTATCAGGATGACGGAATAAGCGATTTCCTATCCTCCCGCTCAATACGATAATATTATATCAAATAACTTTTTTTAAGTCAATAGTTTATTTAAGATTTTCAGCGTTGAGGCATTTTAAGCTGTCCAAAACAAAGCGGCCGTCCTTTCTTATAAGGACGTCGTCAAACCAGATCTCGCCGCCGCCGAACTCGGGCGTCATTATCAGCACGAGGTCCCAGTGCACGCCGCTCTGATTGCCGTTGTAAGCGTCGTCGTAGCAGCAGCCTGGAGTGAAGTGAATGGAGCCCGATATCTTCTCGTCGAAGAGTGTGTCGAGCATGGGCGCGGTAACATAGGGGTTTACGCCTATGGCAAACTCGCCGACGTAGCGCGCGCCTTCGTCGGTATCGAACACCTTGTTTAAAGCCTCGTTGTCGCCGTCGCAGGCGGCGTTTATTATCTTACCGTCCTTGAAGGTGAGCGATATATTTTCGTACTTCTTTCCGCCCTGCATGGAGGGTGCGTTGTAAGTTATCACGCCGTTCACGCTGTCTTTAACGGGCGCGGTATACACCTCGCCGTCGGGAATGTTGCAGCCACCCGCGCACTTTATGGCCGGCATGCCCTTTATCGAAAAGGTTATATCGGTATTCTTTGCAACCAGGCGGACTTTATCCGTCTTGTTCATAAGTTCGACGAGCGGGTCCATCGCCTTTGACATCTTGGCATAGTCGAGCGTGCACACGTCGAAATAGAAATCTTCAAACTTCTCAGTCGACATCTCCGAGAGCTGGCTCATGCCGTCGGTGGGGTAGCGAAGGATCACCCACTTGGTCTTTTTGACCCTTATCTCATGATGGACGGGATAGAAGAACTCGCGCTGATATAACGCGCTCGTCTCCGAGGGCACGTCCGAGAGCTCGAAGTTGTTCTTAAAGCCGCGTACGCCTATGTAGGCGTCCATATCGTTCATGATATGCGCCTCGTATTCGGCGAGCTTTTTTATGCTCTCCTCCCCCGCTCCCATAAGCAGCGAACGCTGCACGCGGTTGGAGACAAGCTTTACGTAAGGTATGCCGCCTGCCGCATAAACGTTCTCAAGCAGGGCGCACACGAGCTCTTCGGGGACGTCGGTTGCCTCGATAAACACCTTTTCACCCTTTTTTAAATTTGCAGAGTAGTTTACAAGCCCCTTGGCGAGCTTGTTTATCCTTTCATCGCGCATAAATATCTCCTTAAAATTATTACCTTCTATTATATAAACCGTTTTGAAGGACATTAAATATGTTTTTCGATATTTCTGTAACAAATTTTGCCGCAAAGCTTGAATTTTGCCGCGTTTTATATTATAATAGCTTTGTATGGAAATACAGCAACAAACCACTTAAATAACGGAGGTCAATATGGCATTAGCTTCAGCAAAAGAGATGCTTGAAAAGGCGAGAGACGGCAAATACGCAGTCGGCCAGTTCAACATCAACAACTTAGAGTGGACAAAGTCTATTCTCGCAACCGCGCAGGAATTGAACGCACCCGTGATTTTGGGCGTTTCTGAAGGCGCGGGCAAATATATGACCGGCTTCAAGACGGTAGCCGCCATGGTAAAGGCCATGATCGAGGAGATGAAGATAACCGTTCCCGTGGCCCTTCACCTCGACCACGGCACATATGAGGGCTGCTATAAATGCATCGAGGCCGGATTCTCTTCCATAATGTTCGACGGTTCGCACTTCCCCATCGACGAAAACGTCGCTAAAACCACCGAGCTTGTAAAGGTGTGCGCCGAAAAGGGCATGAGCCTTGAGGCCGAAGTTGGCGCGATAGGCGGCGAAGAGGACGGCGTTATAGGCAAGGGCGAATGCGCCGACCCCGACGAGTGCAAGAAGATAGCCGATTTAGGCGTTACCATGCTCGCAGCGGGCATAGGCAACATTCACGGCAAGTACCCCGCAGACTGGCCCGGCCTCTCGTTTGAGACGCTTGCGGCTGTCAAGGAAAAAGTCGGCGACATGCCCCTCGTTCTGCACGGCGGTACGGGTATCCCCACCGACCAGATAAAGAAGGCGATCTCGCTCGGCGTTGCCAAGATAAACGTTAACACCGAGTGCCAGCTTGCATTCCAGGCCGCAACGAGAAAGTATATCGAAGAGGGCAAGGACCTTATCGGCAAAGGCTTCGACCCCAGAAAACTGCTTGCGCCCGGCGCACAGGCCATTAAAGACACCGTTAAAGAGAAGATGGAGATCTTCGGCTGCATAAACAAAGCGTAAAATAAAAAATTTAACATGTATACGGCGGAGTTCGCTCCGCCGTATTTTTTTGCCCCCCTTCAGTCTTCACCGATATTCGGCCCCGGATATATTTTGCGCGTTTAATTTAAAAATTTGCGCGCATACTTAAACTATGTTTAAATTGAAGATAGCCGCCGCGGCGGCAATAATCGCGCTGTGCGCACCGCTGTGCGCATGCAGCATAAGCGCAGACAGCTCATTGAAGGAACTGACCGACCCCTATATAACGAGATACGAATGCACTCGCGCCGAATGGGGCGGGCAGAACTTTTTGGACGGGTACGACTATGTGCGCATCACCCTTTTGGACAGGGAAAACATGGAGCTTTCCTATAAAAAGACGGGCGAGGACGCACATTCCTACAGATGCGCATATGAATACGACGACAAGACGGGCGAACTTAAGGCGGGCGCAGGCGCGCCGGGCATTGAGTTTACCGAAGAGATAAAGATAGAGAACGGAAAATTTACCATATCCCTCCCCCTTTTGGGCAGGGAGCTTATAATGCAGTTTGAAAGTTGAAAACAGCGCCCCGCGGGGCGCTGTTTGTTGTTTTGTTATGTATCACAAGTCAATAGGGCTGCGGCCGTCGGAAAAGGTTATGCGGAAACTTTTGAGCCAGTCGTTTGAAGCCGTTACGCGCAGGGCGCCATTTGTGCCCTCGAGATATGTTCTGAAAGTTATGGCGCCCACCTCGTCGAGCTTTTCGCCGCTTAAATACAGCCGCCTGTGCATCGTGCCGACGTATATCACAAAGGTATCGCCGCCCGACTAACCGATGAGCACGCCGCAATATATAAAGTCCAATAGAAGTATAATGCCTGACATTGCAAATATAAACCAGCACGGCACAACGCCCCAGAGCCAGCTTTGGTTATACATGACGGGTTCATACTCGCCTATGAAACCCTCCACTATCTCAACGGTGCGGCTTCCCGGATACAGCACGGTAAAAAATATGGCAAGAGCAAGAAACACCGCGCCCGACACGCCCAGCGCTACCCTGCGGATTACAGTCCTGTTTTTGAGCGCTTTTATAAGTTCGGCACAGGATAAATTTTTATCAGTCATAGAAAAATATTCTCCCTGTGCCGCTTAGGCAACCTTGTACGGAAGGCGCGGGCCTTTAATCTGTAGCGGTTTTTGTCGTATGCGCGCAGAACGGCGCGCTCGACGGCACGGTATATATAGTAGCCTGCAAAGCCGCACAGCGAACCTATTATTATCCCCGCCGCCACGTCCGACACGTAGTGCTCGCACAGGTAGATGCGCGAGAAGCCGATAAGGAGCGCGACGAACACGGCGGGTATGGCCTTTGCGCGGTAGAAGATGACGAGCACCGCGGCGGCGCAGAAGGTCACGGCCGTGTGCCCCGAGGGGAAACAGTAGTCGCGCGAAAGCTCTATGCCGTACTGTCTGTAAAAATCCTCCGCCCAGCCGAGCTCTTCATGCGTCCACGGGCGTTCGCGCCCGACGGCGTTCTTTAGTATCAGGTTTACGACAACGAAGTCAACGACGAGCGCGACGGCCATTGCAAAACCGCAGCGGCGCGTTCTTTTAAATATGAGAAGTATCGCACAGCAGGCTATACTGATCTCGCCGTGCGCGGCGAGCATGGAGATATACTTCATGGCGTAGTTCAGCCATGTTATATCGTGAAAAACTTCATGCACCCTGTTTAAAATTTCAAGTTCCATAGATCCCGTTCCGTAAATCTTTTTTTACCGCTTTCATTTTAAAAGAAATTATGCGGGCGGCGCCCGCATAAAATTATTGCCCCGAATGGCAAATTTTATTTGTTTAAAACTGCTTTCCGATTTGCAGAAGTTACTTATCATCCGGCTCGTAACTGCCGGAAATCTCCTCCATGCCGTCGTCCGCCTTAGTGAAAATTGCACTCTGAACCGTCATATCTTCGTCAGACATTACATCGTCGATGGTTACCTGCTTATCCTCCGTATGGGGGACGGCGCGCGGAAGGTCGTCGTCGTAAAAAGCAATGTCGTATTCCATCTTGGCAAGTTTTGGATCTGAATAGACCGCCTCGAGCTCGATCCTCCTCTCGATCTGCTCCCTGTGCTTTTTTGCGATCACATACACACAAATGAGAAACAGAAGCAAAACAACTCCGCCGACGGCTATCGCCACAATATAAATAGGTTCCATATCGTCTTTAATTTTACCACCACTGCAGGGCGTTGTCAACCTTAAAAATAAATTGCGGCGTGTGAAAAAAAGCAAAAGAAATCAAACATAAAATCCGCCGACAATATTAAAAATGCGCGTGCGCCTTCATAATATGCACGCAAAACAAATAAACTATTGTTATGAAAAAGATAATGTTTTGCGGCGGAGGAAGCGCAGGGCACGTTATGCCAAACATTGCGCTGGCGAAAGAACTTTCGGGCGGGTATACGGCAGAATACATGGGCACCGACGGCATCGAATACGGCATATGCAGAGCGGAGGGATTAAAATTTTTTATGTTCACCGCTCCAAAGCTTACACGGGGAAAAATTACCGCAAATCTCTCGGTGCCGTGCAGGCTGAAAAAGAGCGTGAACGAGGCCGCGGATATTCTCAGACGCGAAAAGCCCGACGTACTTTTCTGTAAAGGAGGGTATGCGTCGCTTCCCCCTGCTCTCGCCGCAAAGAAACTGAAAATACCGGTGATAACTCATGAATCTGATCTCACACCGGGACTTGCAAATAAAATAATTTCGCGGTTCGCCACGGTGACTCTTACGTCATTCCCCGAAACGGCGGAAAAATTAAAGCACGGCAGATACAGCGGCCCGCCGATAAGAAAACAGGCAATGCGCGCAAGCAGAGCCAGAGCAATGGAGAAATTCGGCCTGGACGGCCGCCCCACCGTTCTCGTATTCGGCGGCGGCAGCGGCTCAAAAACAATAAACGAGGCGCTGCGCGGAGCTGTAGCCGAAATCTGCAAGAATTTCAATGTGTTGCACGTATGCGGCAGAGGCAACAAAATCGATGCGCAGATCGACGGCTATGTGCAGTTTGAATTTATACCCGATATCGGCGCAGCATATGCATGCGCCGACTGCGCAATTGCGCGGGCAGGCTCCAACTCAGCCTTTGAACTTCTGCTAAATTCAATTCCGACGCTGTTTATTCCGCTTGAAAACCGCGCAACGCGCGGCGACCAGGTGAAGAACGCCGAATATTTTAAAAAGCGCGGACTTTGCCGCATTCTGCGCGAAAGGGATCTTACTCCCCGCACGCTGAAAGAGAAGACCGACGAGCTAATGCATGACAACGATTTAAAAAGCAACCTTTCATCCTACCATTTAAGTTGCGGAAACGAACGTATACTTGCCGAAATAGAGCGCGTGGCACTGCACGGTAAAACGCTGTAAAAGCCGCATGCCACACATTAGCATAGTACTATGTATAACATAAAATATATAAATTAAGTTGTTTTTTAATAAAATTCAGTAAAAAACCGTCTGGACATAACTGCCAGGCGGTTTCGCTTAATCAATAACAAAACAGAACATTAATTTTTACTCACTCTTCGTCGAGGCCGACAGCTTCAGCCAGCACCCAAAGCGCGGGGCGCACTCCTATTATAGAATTCAGCGACGAATCGCCGCTTGCATTTACAAGTCCGTTTTCATTGACGTTGGCAACACTCCCGTCCTCTTCGCCGGGCGAGCGGAGCCACCAACACACGCAGCCGTTGTCCATACGCCACACGCCCTGTTCGGCTGCATATTCCGTAGCCGTTGCGCGGCTTGTAAAGGGCACTCCGAAATATTTTTCCATCTCGGCGATACTGAGCAAAAAAACGCTGTCTGCAACCTCCTCACCGCCGTTTATACCGCAGTGCTCGTTTCCGCCGTCGGTATGTACCTTTAAAACAATGCTGTCGCGTTCGTCCTCCATAAACGCCGTGATTAAAAATTCGCCGTTCAGCCACTCGCGCAAAGCACACTCGCTCCATCTCGCCCCTGATGCACCGTCTTTAAAACGGCGACAGTCTATCACATTTTCCGCAAGAAGCAGCGCCGCATTCCCGGTCTTTTCAAGCACGATCCAGCGGATAGCAGCTTCCGCCCCGTCAGCAGTATACGGATATCTGCCGAATTCGAGAACCGTGGACATATCGTCGCTTACCTTAATATCGGGACAGGCGGCACTTACGGCGGCAAGATCGGCGCCACAAGCATAGCATCTGTCCGAAGCAGCGTGAGAACCGCAGAACGGACAAAATTTTATTTTCATCGCAAACAAACCTCCTGCCGTGACGAAAATATCTTATGAAAACAGACCACGACAGTTTTATCTTTTTTATTTTAGCATATAATACGACAAATTACAATACCCGAAGACAAATTATATGAATTTAATGTACCTATGTCAGCCTGACTGAAATTATGCAATCGACAACAGCCACTATGAGACAGCGCACATCGCGCGGAAGCAAGGCGCCATATGCGCATTCAGACGAAAGAGCGGAAATATATGCAAGTTTTGCCGTAAAACAGTTGAATGTATTATCTGCCGCCAGACCGTAAAGCTCGGCGGCCACTGCGCGCATACTCGGGCGCGCCTCCTCTCCGTCGCCAACGACAAGATCATGAACGCAATTCCGCAATTCTGTTACTATCGCGTCGAGTGTTTCAAGCGTATATTCATATTGCCGCGCATTCTGTTCGGCATGATAGGTTTCAAGCTCAAAATTTATCCGTTCAAGCGTAACCACTCCGCTTTTCAACCCTCTTTCGGAAAGACTGCCGGCAAGATCGGACGCCGCACCAGAAGTACTCTCTATAGCAGCCGCAATATAATACATTCCGCCGTACTCTATAACATAGCCTGCATAACCCATATCCTTTACCGACGCGCACAGATCAGCCGCAGGCCTTTCAACAGACGGTTCACAGCAATATACAAGATGATATTTTACCCTGAACCGTATATATGAGCCACACCCGCCGAAAACGGCAACACTCAAAGACAGAAGTACGGCCAGCACAACAAAATACAGCTTTTTAACCCGACATGAACCGGGCAACTTTGATCTCATACCCTATTTTACTGTGATTATAAAAAAATATGTGGCAACATCGCAATAAAATGCTTGCAAAATTATATATTTCTGCTATAATATTTAAGTCAGCAGAAAGCAGTAAACACTTATAAAACTTATAGGTTTACCACGAATAAATAAATGCTACTGTGGCTCAGCTGGTAGAGCAGCTGATTCGTAATCAGCAGGTCGCCGGTTCGAATCCGGCCAGTAGCTCCAAAAGCCGAACGGGCAGACTTTTGTCTGCCCGTCCGGCTTTTAAAGTCTGCCTGTCAGTTGCTCGAAACGGCATCGTTCGGAATCTGATACGCAAGCGGAGCGTTTTTTAACAACTCATTGATTTAAGGCGCGCAGCATGATATAATCGAATTGACGCATACAATATCATTCATAAAGGAAACATAAAAATGTCAAGATTTATTAATATAGTACTTGCGGCTCTGGCGGCCGCAGCCGGCACCGTTATGTTCGGCGGGTGCGCTTGGCTGAGCGGACTGCTTGAACCCGACCCGCAATACGGCAACAGGTACGAGATGGATAAGCAGCTTGCAGACGGTATATTGGACGATCTTAAGACTGGCGACAGGCAATCGTTCAAGGACAGATTTTCATACTACTGTCTGAACTATCACACCGACTTTGACAAACGCGCAGAGGAGATATTCGGCACTTTGGAAGGCAGTGTCATCTCATACACATATGACACCGGAACAGACGAGGCAAGCATTCATTACGGCTACGGAAGCAGGCTTCTTGGTTTTGATCTGGAGCTTGAAACTGAGAGCGGGCAATATTTTATTCATATAACCTGGTATCCCGTGAATGACTTCGACGGGAACTGCGAGGGGATAACCTTTTTATATGCCGGCACACAGGAAGCACGTAACGTGCTGCCGGAAAACGTAATAAAACCAAACGGAATTGAAAGAACGACTATGAATATATGCCATTCGGGCTGTACCCAGAAAGTTACAAAGAGCAGATATACAGCAAGAGAGGAAACACCATTTCAGGCGAATATATAAACGCAATTTACGGCGCCTTTTCAGACGGCGACAGAAAGAAGGCGGCAGATCTGTTCTGCCAAAATGCACGTAAAAATGTGGCGGACGATATCGAAAGACTTACCCCTCGCACACAGTGCAACAGTATTTGTTCAGCGCGGAACGCGGCGACGTTAAGGAGTATTACTGCTGCTATGCAGATCTTGAATACGGCGGTTACGGGCTTACGCTTTTATACTGCCTGCGCGACGACACAGACGCGGGAAACGTGGGACTGAACGGAGTTTTGTTTTACCCCACAGATGGACACCAATACAGCACGCTCGACAAAGAGAAGATTTTGCACCTTGAATACGGAATATATGTTGGCAACGAGTGCGTGCAGTTTTTTGAATAACAGTTGAAAACGCAAAACGACTTGTGCGGCAGCCGCGATATTTTTCTGCGGCTGCCGCACATCAAAATTAAAGGCGGGGGAATTTTTAGTTCCTCCGCCCCTTTATCTTTCGGCAAAATTTTAGGTTC